>Ga0209542_10001452_pt1 | contig 55541 bp, 65 predicted proteins | sample RifCSPhighO2_01_FD_184028 | JGI IMG/M metagenome (GOLD analysis project Ga0209542, IMG submission 184028) | Soil microbial communities from Rifle, Colorado - Rifle CSP2_plank highO2_0.1 (SPAdes) (version 2) | ecosystem: Environmental > Terrestrial > Deep subsurface > Rock core/Sediment ... | reverse complement strand
AAGGCCGATATTCATACCAACGTGAACTGAAAGATGGCTCATTAAAAGAATTGCCACGCCAACACCAAAAAGAGCTTCAAAATTTGTCGCTCCATAAAAAGCATTCACCAACACTCGCCACAAAACTTCTTTTATTCTTCTGACGGATGATTTCGCCCGCAGCTTCAAATTCATCACATATTTTATCATACGAAACTTGGAAATCAATAGAGCGAACAAATTCTTGTCGTGACACCGCTTTCTCGTAAACATTCCCACGTAAACCCAGCAGAACCTGTTGAACATGCTGCAACGCCGGAATCAAATTAGAATACCCAGTTTTCTTCGCTTCCATAACCGCCTGCTTAATCATGAACCCCGTTAACTTCTTGCTCATGATATTTCGAATGCGATCGGCTAAATTATGCGCTTCATCAACAACAATGATAGACTTGTCCATGCTTTTTCCGATGCGCGCAAAGAAATTCATTTGCACTGTTGGATAAAACACATTATGATAATCTGCGATAACCAGATGCGCATTTTTTGCTTTCTCAGTTGTAAGATAGTACGGACACAACGCATGCTGTACGCCCAGCGCCTTTGTCTGTTCAACTGAAAGTGGTTCATAATGCTGCGAATCCATCAGCGCTTTATGCGCATCTACGCTTAAATCAGGAGAATTCTTTTTATACAATTTTGAAAAAAACTCACACTTGCTCGTCTCTCGCAGCGCTTTACAATATTCAGTAAATTCAGAATCATACAGTTCTGCAACCTGCTGCAAACACATCCATTTCTTGCCAATGATATCAGCAACAACAATATTTTTGCCGTGTTTCTTTTTAATCGCACGTACTGTATCAAGCGCTATCTGATGTTGTGTATGCCGATTCGTCAGGAAAAAAACCGTCAATCCATGTTCCATCGCAAACGGCAATGCAACTGAAAGTACCGCAGCTGTTTTTCCTAAGCCAGTCGGCGCATGTGCAAGAAGATTTTTCTTTTCTTTGAGCACCGTATGAATGTCATTAATCAATTCAGATTGCGAAGCACGAATTGTGTCATGAGGGAAAAGAATGTCCATAGGTTCGCGAAATGTAACGTATTATTAAGGTTAGTTATTATGGGATCAAATGTCGTGAGATTTGCGAAGCAAAATCTCACTTGAGTGCATTTCGCCTAGTGCAACTGGCAGAACGTTATTAAGGGTTGGATAGTACGGTCTCGTGATATTCGTGCGGCAACTATGGTGATGACGAGCGAAGCGAGTAGGGCACGCGCACATTAAGAAGCAACAGCTTCTTGATGCACCAGAACTCGCAGTTCTAAGTGGCTGACCGTCATCAACCATTGTTGTTGCCGCAGTTAAGTAGGTGAGAAAAAAGAATTAAAAACCAACAAAAATCAAACCAAAATTGTCGTGCTTAACAAGTGAATGAATACCTACCAAAAACTATATAAAGGAGACTATCCTTTACATAATGTATTTGGGGTGGGGTTTTGTGCAAAAGAAAAAAATATTTGATGTGTTTTTTAGAGAGAAGCCTGCGCTCATGCTTGTCGAGTTGAAAAACTACGGAGCAGAAGTGTACGCATCAGTCTTAGCAAAGCAAATAGACTGTACATACAGCCATGTTGTAAAAATTCTTCAAGAGATGGAAAAGGCCGATTTAGTCGCATTCAAGAAGCAAGGAAGATTAAAGCTTCTCGAATTGACAAAGAAAGGCAAAGAAATCGCAACAAGCATTGAAGAAGTCCGCAACAAGTTGTAAAATGAATTCTTTTTTTATTCAGATTTTAGGTTTAACAGCAGCAGCATGTACAACCGCTTCGTTTGTTGCAAATATCCCATCGCTTGCAGGGGTTGGATTTTTGCAACTATAAAAATCTCAGCTATATTCTACTAATAAATAACCACCCTGGGGCGGCTGAGATTTTTAGTTCTTCCGCAAGTCATTCGCAGTATAAGAACATCGGCAGTGAAAGATCTTTCACTGCCGATGTGCACATTCCTATTCGTTGGAATAACACTATGGCTGATCTACGGACTTCTCGTAAAGGACGTCCCAATCATCGCAGCAAACGCAGTATCTTTTGTGTCGACAGGAGCGTTGTTAATTCTGAAGTTGAAGTATGGGTGATTAATGAAAGAAAAAAGGAATGAACAGAGAAAATTAAGAAACATCAGTTACAGTCACTATCCGTCCCAGCACAGCCCGCCGGACAGCACCCATCATTATTCAAACAATAAGTAACCGGTGAATTCGAACAAAACGCGCCAAGTGTCCCAGCATTCTTACAGCTGTCAATCGTACACACAATATTATCACCGCATTGCGTATTATCCGAACACGCAACCGTATCGAGACTTACAACAGCGCCTGTAACTCCGCCTTGAAACATACTGACTAAATAACCTATAGCAACAGAAAACAGTAAGAGGGAAAAAACAGTCATCAATGATTTCGTATGATATGCCTCCATGAGAAAAAAGCATTTTTCTACAATTTATATACGTTTGCTTTTCGCAGAACTCACACCCTCTCTTCCACAAACGCCTGTTCAAGAACTTTGCGCGCTGCGCTTAAGAATTTCTCTTCCTCAGATTTCTTAAACGATCCACCCGCTGCAATCATATCCCCACCATACTCTCCTTCAATACTTTCAAAAATTTGTCCAATAAGATCAACCATGCTCATCTCATCGCGTCGCCCGGACATACGAAGTGAGACCCGAACCGTATGATCCGTCGCGTGCGCAAGCACAAGTACAAGTGTTCCTTTCTGAACTTCTTGCGCGATGTGTGCAGCAACACTTCCGGTTAAGTACGATGCAACATAATCTTTTGCATGAATCACAAGAACACCAGCAAGTTTGTGTGTCGCAGATTCATTTTGTTTGCACCATGCTAACGCACGCTTCAATTCAGTTTTATGATCATTGAGTGCTTTGATACAATCATCAAGAGCAGCCGTATCACCAAGTAATGCAGCAACCGCAGACGATGCCTTGCCTACACGAGTGCACGCAGTTAACAACAGTCCTATATCGATCAATTTCATCGGCTTGCCAGCAATCGTCATGCGCAGCTCATTGTAAAAATCCTGCGTCAGTTCAATCACTGCACTTTTCGAATCAGGATGAAAAACGCCTGCCTGTAAACCTGCTTGAAGATACGTGTCAGCGCACTGGAGCTGTTCATGGTAACTTAAACAATCTGCAACCTGCCCAGCCGCAAAAAACGCACCAAAGCGAACCATCTCCGGAGAATACGACAACCCAAAAGTATAAGCTTCCATAGAGGACACAAAAAAAGTCTTCCGGTCGACAAACCGATCACGAAAACTTTTTTCAACGCAATCAATAAAAATAAACGTTTGATAATCTTCATGTGCGAGCGCAGAAAGTTCTTCAGACGTATAACGCAAAATAACACGAACAGATGAACGAAAATCAAGAAAAGAAAAAAGTCCCATGAGAGCAGCCGCCGCAGTGACGCCTAACGGCGTGCTCTTGGTAACAATTCTAATAGGTTCGATCAGTTTAGCCAACATAGAGCTTGATTCGTTCTGGGTCGAACTTCCATCCCTTTGGTAATCGTTCAATGGACTGGTAGTAATTAACAAGTCGTCTGATCTTCGAACCCGTCAAAATAAGTCCACGTTTACCCGTTTCATCTTTCTTGTTGAGTTCCAAATGCTTACGGATCTGAATGTTCTTTCTCATCAGTGCCATCAAATCGTCTGGAATTTCTTTGAGCAATTTATTTTCATCAAGTATCTCAGTTAATTTCTTGCCAACTGCAACACGAACATCAGGAATACCATAACTGTCGCGCAGTTCAACGCCAATTTCACTAGCGCTCTTTCCTGCTTTAGCGATCTTGATAATGAGCTTCGTAATTTCAGCTGACTTATATCTCATCCAGCTAGGGATTTTCTTTTCCTTCGGCTTCGTTGAGCCGCTTTTTCCACGTGCCTTTGAATACATTCTTGCCATATATGCTCCTCAATGCGGAAATAGAACAACTATCTCCAGTATACGCGAGCCAATGAAAACCGAAGTTTTCAAGCCTCAACAATGTTATTGTTGAGATTTCACCAACGTATCTATTGAATAAGCCTAGTTAAGATGGGTGATATTTAAAGGTAATGCTTCTAAAAATTATCTCTTCAACTTCGCCTGCAATTTCTTATTGTCAATCGCATGGCTTGCCCAAAAACGTTCGTGCAACATATAGGGCTGAAGAGTAGCCTGAAGTTTCAAGAACTGTTTATATCCCCGCTCCGTAAATCTCAACTCTTTCTGCGTATAAAAAATCAGCCTCTTCCGTTCTAAAAATTCAAGATTCTTATACATCGCACGTTCAGTCTTTCCCAGTAACCCCGACGCAAACAACGCCTCAATAAAAGTAACCTTCGAAATCGACACTTCCAACGGCGCGTTATCAAACCGTTTATTCAACTGCCTGTAACACTGTCCTAAAGAATACAGCATAACCTTGTGTGGTGTGCTGAGCATAATAAAAGAATAAGAAAGAAGTATTAAAGCATTTAGAGGCTAAAGACAGCATTGTCGTGGGGTATTTGCAATACCCCACCTGAGGGTACTTCGCCTAGTACCACTGGCTACTTTATCGTAACCTTCTTCATCACAACCGGCGTGACTGGCCGATCGTTGCGATCCGCTTTGACCGCAACAATCTTCTCAACAACATCCATTCCCTTGACAACATGTCCGAATATCGCATGCTTACCATCAAGCCATGGCGTTGGTATAACCGTAATGAAGAACTGCGAACCACCTGTATCAGGTCCAGCATTCGCCATCGACAACATGCCCGGCTTGTCATGCTTTAATCCCGGTCCAAATTCATCGTCAATTTCGTACCCCGGTCCACCCGTACCATCGCCGTCGGGATCCCCACCCTGTATCATGAAATCAGGAATCACTCGATGAAAAATTAATCCGTCATAAAACCCTTTGTTCACCAAATCAATAAAATTTTTTGTTGTTAACGGTGCCTTATCCTGAAATAACTCAATTTCAATAGTGCCAAGATTCGTTTCAATAATTGCATGTTTGTTCATAGGTTCACCCGTGCATCCAAGTACAGAGACAAGGACGATAAGCAATAAAAATAATTTTTTCATAACAGATTAAAAAAAAGATCTGATATTAAAAGTTTTGCATCACCGCAATACATATATACTTCAAAAACAATGAATCACAGTACGTGTGTGGGAATTCGGAAGTCACTGCAAACACGTCTGGAGGGGGATGCCAGATGGATACGCAAATGGAAGAACACTGGGACATTGTTCTTCGTCAGGGCGAAGATTATTTCTTTAACGAATGGTTTGATGAGTGAGACTTTTTTTCTTTTTTTAGTTGATTTAAGTTAATTTATCGACGATAGGTTTAAAAACAACGAGCCACAAATGTGGATTATGACCTTAGGCGACAAAATTATTCAAGAACTGAAAATAGCCGCAGAAAAAAGCGGAAAGAAAGATTTTGGTGAGGCTGACACAATATTTCTGCAAGTGTTCATGACGTTACAAACAGAAAAAGCGAGCGAGTTAAATCCTGATTACAGATCGGTGGCGTACACAGAACAAGCAGCATCCCTACGATGGCGTGGCGTTCATGAAAGCGTAACAATGCTGGTTTTAGCCGAAGCAATGAGATTACATTCACAAGCGTCGTACTTTGGTGAGGCACGAGCGCTTGAAGAAATGGGGTTAATTGGACGTTATTCTTCAAACGATGAGCCCTCAAAATTAAGGGGGTCATTAGCTAGTTTAGATAGAGCAATTGAAGGATACAAGAAAGCGCTTACAAATGATGGAAGTGTACTTCAGCCAGAAATTGCAGACAAAAAAACAATACAAGACAGGTTATGGCGTACGTATGGCATAGCATCAGTAAATCATTCTATTCTCGCAGGTACAGATGAAACAAATCGTACAAAGCATTTGGAGAAAGCTGTAGAATATGCACGATACGAACTCAATCAACGTATTGAACAGGGTGAAACATCTGGTGACCCATTAGCAAATGCTTATCATACTGTCGGAGAAGCACATATAGAACTTGTAAAAGAAAAACCAGAAACATACGATGAAGGACGTGCAGCATTGGAAAAAGCACGAGATATTCATTCATCACCAATGGTAAGAACAGTTATCGAATTGAAAATGGCATTGCTTGAAATAAATACACATCCAGAGAATAAAGAAGGGGTTGGAGAATTAGTTTCAGGAATTATAGCCGCTCAAACTGACACGTCAAGTGCATGGACACCAGCATTGAAGGACAGATTAAAATCTCGTATGGAAAGAATTGCCAATCATATAGGTGAACCATACGTAACACAATTAAACCGATTCTACTCCACGTAGATTTTTATAAGAGTTAATTCTCCCAATATCCATGAAATTCATCGAACTCAACACATTCATTAAACTCAAATGTCTCGCCACCACCGGCGGTCAAGCAAAAATCTTAATCCGTTCCGGCGCCGTCAAAGTAAACGGAGAGATAGAAACCCGCAACAAAAAGAAGCTTGTCTCAGGTGACAAAATCGAAGTCAACGGCAAAGTGTTTGTTCTTAAGGAAGAAGAGATTAAGGGATAGTAAAGTAATAATCGTTGATGCACACCATTATCTCAAAGACACGCTGTCTTTGAGTATTAAGAAATGTATTTCTTATAGCTGATTATTAATAGTGTTAGTCTAAATCCATTAAAAATCATAAAAACTAGCCCCGCCCGGATTCGAACCGAGGTCGCAACCGCCAGAGGGTCGCATGATGGTCCACTACACTACGGGGCTGTGCAAAGCACAGCCCCCTGTAGGTTTATATGCTTTTCTCATCAGATAAAGTAATGAGCTTTAAGATAGTAAAATTATTCTTCTCCGTGGCGCAGAGCGAGCTGAATAGCGAGCGGAGGGCGCGAAGCGACCGACTGCCGCCATGGAGGAGAAGAATAACTTTACGACAAAGAAATAAAAAATAATATTACTACTCCGTATTCGCCTCAATAACACCATCTATAATGTCCCGAACCAAGTCCGCTTCCAAAGCAAAACCCAAACTTTCAAAGCCTGAAACCTTTTTGGTATTCACGCCAATAACACGCCCATCCGAGTTAATAAGCGGCCCACCTGAATTGCCTGGATTTATTGGCACATCAATCTGAACATACTCGTTGCCCTTCGAATCCAATCGATCGACTGCGCTAACGATTCCTTGAGTAACCGTAAAATCTAAACCGCCAGGATTACCTACCGCAATCACTTTTTCGCCAACCCTCACATCATCAGAATCTACAAATCGCAGGAACGGTACAGTTTCGTCTATTTTCAATATCGCAATATCTGCATTTCGCTCGAAACCAATAATGGTTACTGCATGCGCATCACCGTCTGACGTAATGATTGACGCCGCCGTTGCTCCTTCAATAACATGATAATTCGTAACAATATAGCCGCGCGAATCAACAAAGAATCCAGATCCTTCAGCTAAATTCGTTTGAACACTGACAACTGCGGGCAGCGCGTCTTCAATAACGCCCGAGAAATCCGAGAATTCCGCTTTCAATCCAGAAACTTTCTCCTGCAATTCCCGAACTTGTTCTTCGCTTTGTTGACGTACATCAGCTAAATCGCCCGTAAGCGACTGAATCTGTTGTTCTTTCGTTTGAATATCAAGCTGTAATTTAGAAGTATCCTGCCGCAGCGCATCAATCGTAGCCTGCAGTTCAACTTTCGTTGCATCAATCTGCATCTGTAATCGACTAACTTCCTGAGTCAACGCTGACCGGGTCTGCTGAGCAGTGCGAATATCATAGATAAGAACGCTGCTCACCGCAGCAACCAAAATAAACGCATAAACGATATGCTGAACGTACGTAAAATCTTTCGCCATAACCAATAAGAGGAGTATGATTATATAAAGATTGTCCAGTGGATCAGTGGATTCATAGAAAACATCAAACCATATAAAGAGTATGAATTATTGTCAGCAAAAGAGGAGGTCGAAAACATGTTTGGAAGATACAGAGAAGAATTATATGTTGTTTTCAGAGTTGGAATAGGTCTATTATTTTTTATGTTCGGACTACAAAAAATATTTGGATTATGGGGAATGCCCGGCGGCGCCGCAGCATTCGGCTCGTTAGTATGGTTCGCAGGTGCAGGTGAATTCTTAATCGGATTAGCGCTCACTGTCGGAGTATTAACACGCCCCGCATCGTTCTTCGGTATCATTGAAATGCTCGTCGCATACATCATGGGCCATGCAATGACCGGCGGCTGGAATCCAGCAGTCAATCAAGGCGTACCCGCACTGCTCTTCATGTTCGCGTTCTTCGCAACATTAGGATATGGCGCAGGCAAAGCAAGCCTCGAAAAGAAGTTCTTCAGAAGAGAACTGGTTTAAGTTTCTTTTTTTTTAGTTTATTTTTTAAACTTTTAACAACAAATGCTATTGCTATTTGTCAAGAATCACTAGTATATATAAAATGAAATATAAAAGTAAGTGATTCTTGAGCACATCAGAATTCCACCTTAATTAACAATAACTGATGGGGTAGAATTCTAAATGTTTCTAAAGAAAAATAGCCCCGCCCGGATTCGAACCGAGGTCTCAGCCTCCAAAGGGCTGAATGATATTACGGCTATAGAGTCCGCTACACTACGGGGCTGTGCCCCATAGTGCAGAATAGTCTATTTATAAAAGTTTGTAGAAAGATTAAGAGAGATAGATGAAGACAACAACTCCTTGGTCGTAACAGACTGTCGTAATGTACATTACAGCACTTCTTTAAGTACTTCAAAAGCGCAGAAAAAAAGTATGGAATACGATGTACGAAGATTTAATGGAACATTTAAAGGCTTAATTGCAGAGTGTATGTTTAAATTAACAAACGAAAGATGTGTTCTAACAAGATTCTTTAATCGAAATAAATATGCCAAAATATTTGAAAAATACTACAGTCAAGATCAGATAAATTTTCTGATGAATAATTGGTATTCAATAGATGCTCTAGAAATTAAATTTGTAGAAAAAAAGACACAATTTCTTCTTTATGAGATCAAAGCAAAAAATGCTTACGCAGGAAAATGGCCGCATAAAATGACAAGTTCAACAGTTGAGATGTACAAGAACGCTATTGCATTAGGATTTGAATCAAAATTAGTAACAGTTTGGTTTCACGATAATTGGAAGTTTGATGTACAAATAGAAGATATAGAAAAGGCAAATTGGACAATAGATCGACCAAAATTATACGACCAAAAGAGAGAATTATGAAAGAGGTTAACAGATATTTAAAAAATATTTGTCTAAGTATGATTATAAGTGCAAGTGCGTGTACTGCATACATACTGAACGAGACGCAGCGCACTAACGAGCAACATATACGAAATTTATACAACGAAATCAACATCATCGCCCAACGCGCAGAAGATTCAAGATTAAGATCAAGAGTCTCGTTTTCTCTCATCTATCAAGACCACCAAAACCTCAGACATCAATATGAAGAAAAATGCAAAGAAAGCGATGAATTGTGGCGCGTCGGCCAATACATTCTGAAAGATAAAAGATTGCAAAACCAACAACTCGAAGAACGAATCCGCAACCTAGAAACACAAGAATAAACGCCCGAGCGAGGATTTGAACCCCGGTTACAAGGTCCGCAACCTCGTGTACTGTCCAAGCTATACTACCCGGGCGTAGAACCCATCAGAACGAGGTTGGTTTAAAAAGATTGCGTCCAGAGGACGAATGACGGATGAAATACTGCAGAAGATAGGAGATAATAGCAAGTTCGTATACATAGTAACAAAGAGTATAATTCTTACAATAGTTACAATAGTAACATTGTACGATTTTATAGAAATAGTAATAAACAATATAACTATAATGATCATAGCTATCGCAACGTTTTATATAGTATTTATGCTATTCATTTACACGGAGAAAAAATGACAGATAAAAATAAAGACAAATTAATGAGACAAATAGCAATTCTCATATGCATATTATTTATAATAATGGTCGTTCTAAAACTCTTAAAACTAATCTAAAACTTCATCTGCGACTTTCTCTGCTCAGGCCCGCGTCTCATCTTCGCAACCATTCGCTGCAAGTCGTCAATCTCTTTCATAAGTTTGACACGCTCACTGTCACTCGCCTGCAACTCTTTTGCATATTTAACGAGCTGAAAGTCACCTTGTTTGATCTCCTTGCTGATCGCATGAAACTTAGCGAATTCTTCATTCATCTGCGCAAGAAGTTTCGCACTATTCTCAATTTCCTTTTTCGCCAAATCATATTTGCCCACATCTAACTTCAAGTGATCAACACTCGCACGAATCGCGCCCCCAATCTGTTCGTCGACAACCCGCTCAATTTTACGTTGTACGTCAGTAAAAGAGCGTGTCGATTTCTCAACATCTTCTCGAGTTTTATGAATCAGTGCAAGCTGTTGTGCAACTGCATCATAATCAGCCGACCTCTGTATTGACAGCGAATGAAGTTTTGATTCAATCGCACCAAAACGCGCATCCATCGTCGCAACTAACCCAGAAACATGCGCCTGAAAATCAGTAAACTTCTGATCAAACTTCTGCCCCAGAGAATCATGAACTTCCACCAATTTTTTATCGTTATTGAAAATCATAAAACCCGCAAGAGACTAGATATTTATAACAGTTTCGAGAGTGAAAACATACAAATTGACCGCAATATAAAAGAGAAGTTATTAAAAGGAAGATAAGATTATTTTCAGCTGAGGTGTTAAATTGGATAAAAAAGGCAGTTGGCAAGAAGCGACTAATCTTTTCTTAGACGAATGGAAAAAAAGGAAAGAAGTTACAGGAGCTTTAGTCTGCGGAAGTTATGTTACAGGGAATCCGAGCGAGCATTCAGATATAGATTTACACATAATATTATCCCATAAGGTAAAATGGCGAGAAAGGGGAAACAAAGTTGTGAATGGCTATCTCATTGAATATTTTGCAAATCCCCCGAATCAGATTAAGAAATATTTTGAGAAAGATTTCGAAGAGAACTCGTATCAGGCCCCGATAATGTTCATTACAGGAAAAATTTTATTTGATAAAGATGGAGAAATTTCCAAATTAAAACGTTTTGCTCAGAGAATAAAAAATACAAATTTTCCAGAATTAAGTAAACTACCGCTGGAGGTAAAGAAATATTTTTTGTGGGATAATTTAGATAATTTACAAGATAATTTAAAGAAAAATAGAGACGATTTTTATTATGTTTATTATAACTATCTAAAGCAGATATATGAGACATACGCTAGGTATAAAAGAGTGTCAGTTATTAGCGTTGACAAAATATACTCTATTATGACAGAGGTTTCAGCCTTGAGAAAATATTTAGAGAGAGAATTTCCAGATAATAGATTCGTAAGCTTATTTCTTGAAGCGCTAAAACTAAAATCAAAGGAAATTATGCTGAGAAATTTTGAAGAATTGCTTGGATATGTTCTTCGTTCAATGAAAGGATTTGAAATAAATGGATGGAAAATAAGATCTCCACTAGAAAAATAAAAATCCCCACAGCAAGCTATGGGGTATTTACGTAGAGGATTTTATCTCAAATTTGATTTATATCTCGATCTTTATCGATAGCTTTAAAAAACAACACCCAAAAAAAAGAGTAATGGATCACACAGACATGAACGCGTTGAAAGAAGAGCAAATCAAACTCAGTAATAGTATTCTCCTCAACGACTCATTCAGTAAAGTCGAAACGATCGCCGGCATCGACCAATCCTACGTAAAAAACGACGTCATCTCCGCAATCGTCGTCTGCAACGCCAAAACAATGGAAGTCATCGAAAAACAAACCGCTCGCGTTCCCGCGCCCATCGCCTATATACCCGGATTCCTCGCATACCGAGAATTGCCCGCGATGATCGAAGCCTACAGCAAACTCAAAACACAACCGGATGTAATCTTCGTCGATGGCCAAGGAATTCTGCATCCACGCCGCTGTGGCATGGCATCACATTTCGGATTAGTTATAAGCCGCCCAACAATCGGCATAACTCAAAGTTTGATTACCGGAAGTTCTGAAAACGGAAAAATCTACGTCGAAAAAGAACTGCGCGGTTTTGAAGTTCGTACAAGAGAGCACTCAAATCCAATTTTCGTTTCACCCGGCCACATGATAAGTTTAGGTTCAGCCCTCAGAATAACACACGAAAGTATCCGTTATCCCCACAAGTTACCCGAACCGTTGCACATCGCGCACAAAGAAGCACGGAAAGAGATGAAAGCACAACCTCAAACAAAATAGAGTATAGTCAAATACATCACTCATTCCGAGTATCAAACTTCCCCAACCCCAACTGTCCCCGCCGCACACCCACTTCAACTTCGGAGTTTTCGCCCAACTGTTTCTTGATATTTTTCGCAACCGCTTTACCCACAATCGCAGAAAGCGTCAATTCATCAACATTCTTGAGTGCACCCAAATCTTTCAATCCATTTTTGTACAGCTTGCGCGCACGAACACGTCCAACTCCATCAAGTCGAAGTAACGTCAGCAACTCCTCACGCGCACCATACTGAATGCGAGTACGCATCTTTTTAATGTCTGAAACACGCGTGTGCATGTTCAGCAGCGGCAATAATTCAGATACCGCATACAATAACCAGTCAGCGCTCGACGTCTTCGTTCTGCTTTCGCCTGGCCGAACATTAAAACGCTCAAGTAATTCTTCTTCCGTTTTCTCGTCGACCCAATCTATGAAAAATAATGCAGTCTTAACGCTCGCAATAAAATCGTCGTATGCTGGATCGTATGCCGTCGGTTCCATCATCAGCAAATCACTGTAATGCTCGAGTAACCCCGCCTGTACAAACTCATGGTCTTTAACGCGCAATTTCAGCAATGGCCGCATTTCCAGCGTACAACAAATGAGTTGCAGTATGCCAAACGGTGAGTACGTCCGTTCCTGCAGCATCTTCATGCCTTTGATAAGATGATGAGCCGTGTACGGATCAAGATACAATTCTGCGACACGTTTTCCCAGCGGCGTCGCGCGCACAACTGCATCTTTCCCTAAATCCGCAGCAGAAACAAAATCATCCTGCTTGTTCTGCAGAATAAATCCCCACTTTTCGAGGAGCACAAGCATTTTATCAATAATTCGTTCAAGCTGCAGTATGTCCTTGTACTGATGCGCCCAAAACGTCTTACCAAAAAACGTCACAAGATTCTGCCGCGTCCGCGCAAACCCTGTCGCAATCAAACTAAGAACATACGTCCGTAGGACGGGTTCTACCGCAAGTTTGCTAAAGATCGATTCCGGTTTCCCATGAATATACTGCGCAACAATTTCATCGCGCTCAACATCATCTTTCGCGATAGCAACTGCCTCGCCATGGTCGTCATGAAAGTTAGGTCGTCCTGCACGTCCTGCGCACTGCAAATAGTCAAGCACCGGAATCCAATTCATTCCCCAAGAACTCGTCCCATACCGCTTCAACGTCTTCATGATGACACGATATGCTGGCGTGTCCACACCATACGCAAGCGTCGGCGTCGCACAAATCGTTGTGATGATCCCTTTCTTAAAAGAGTCCTCAATTAATTCCCTCTGCTGCGCAACCAATCCAGCGTGATGAAACGCAATCCCCTGTTCAACACATTCCGCCAGCCGAATACACTGATGCGTCGGACTGCCGAGTGCATCTCGAATCTGTTCCGCAATCGCAGTAAGTTCCGGCCGCACAGATTTCTTATGCTTTCGCACAAGTTTCGCAATCTCTTCCGCCGTCTTTTCAGCGCTCTGCTTACTTTCAACAAAAACAATTGATTGTTTATTTTTATCAATCGTATCCAACGCCAAATCATGCGACGGATGCGCACCGAGCTTTTTGATGTGCATGAAAACAAAAATTAAGGACAACTATTAATAGGTTTGTGTAAATAAATAACAGAAATAACAGTAGAGCATGTTCTCCTTCGAGGCAGCAGCCGAGTGAGGTACCAGAAGAGCACTTCTAAGTACCTCCATGGCGGCTTATTAAACGATCACTGCGGCAACAACCATGGTGGGAGACGGTCACGCTGCGCGTGCCCTATTCGCTTCGCTCATCTCCACCATAGTTGCCGCACGAGAGAACGAGACCGGCGCCTCTATGTTTTCGGTGGCAACATTGGTGTGGAAGCGAGCCGAATGGCGAGCGGAGGGCACACAAAGTGTGACCGACCACCACCAATATTGTTGCCACAATCGTCATTTAGAGGACTATAGAAGTAGAAAATAAATGATAAAAGAAATTAAAAGTAAAATAACTCACCTCTTCAACTCAATCGCCGCCGGCAACGCGCTCACGTTAACGCCCGGCTTTGGCCGTCCAGCCGTAACAAACCATGTATACGTATTTTCAAACTCACCATCTGAAACCGTCAACCCCACCTGCTTTTGTCCAGCAGTCGTAAATCTGCGTCGCACTGCCTGCTGATTCTCAATGCTACTCAAGAACCCAAAATCCCAGGAGTACGTAAGTTCATCGCCATCAGGATCAACTGCTTCCGCCGCAAATACCACAGGTCTATTCACAAACGCAAGAATCTCCTGTGCAGGCTCAAGCTTCGTCAACACCGGCGGACGATTGACATTTCTCACATCGATTTGTACAGATGTTTTGACGATAGTATCATTTGGTGTATTTAGTACATCAACAGTAGAATTTGTATTATTCGAAGCTCGAATGACACGACGCGGAGGCTCGGGCAATCGATCCAACGCACTAAACGTCACAATAAACAAACCATTGTCGCGAGCCGTCGCACTTTCAAATCCTGGTGTCCAATGGAACGTACCATCAGCAAAAGTTGCCCCTTCCGGCATATCTTCCGCAACCAACGTCAAATTATCGCCATCAGGATCAACCGCATCAACCGTAAACGAAATCTCCTCTCCTTCAACTGCAGATTGGTCAGAAACAACATCAAAAGACGGCGCACGATTCACATTCCCTACAATAACACGAATATTTCGTTCCGCACTATTCTTTCCATCCCATGCAGTGACTGGAATCGTATAGTCTCCCGCACTATCAAAACCCGTCTCCCACTCATTACCGAGTGGTTCACCAATTGTTAAAGAGACATAATCTCCATCCAAGTCAGTAGCATTTGGATAAACAATAACAGTGTCTCCTTCCTGGACAAAAATAGTCTCGAGAGGGTCGATTACCGGCAGTCGATTAACATTATTGACAGTAAGTGCAAAATCCTGTGAACTGCATGCTTCTGCGCCGCATGCTGTAACCGTGACATCATCCGTTCTTTCTTCAGAATAAATATACTTGTCAAGCCGCAATCGTCGAAGCAACCGTGTCAAAAAGTTGTCCGGAATCGAAACCGTGTCATACGTCGGACTCCAAGTTAACGCATCCGTCCGGTTAGAAACAGTAGCACCTTCAAGTCCTTCGACAGTAAATGTAACAATGTCACCATCAGGATCCTGTGCTTCTAAAACCTGTGTTAACGACTCATTTTCAAAAATAATAACATCGGAGAGCTCAAGGAACTCAGGCGCACGATCAACATTCGTCACCGTCAAAACAAAAGTCTTCGTAACAACTGCAACGCCATCAGCCGCCGTAACCGTCACGTTATAAACACCTGCATCATCAAACGTTGTCTGCCAGATTCCATTTTCAAACGTGACACGACCAGACGCTCCATCTGAAGTAACTGCATAATCAACAAATTCTCCATCCGCATCTTTTTCAGGCAGTTCAAGATCAACCGATTCATTTTCATTGAGAGTTACATCTTCAAATTCAAGAACCGGCAATTGATTAACATTTTGAACCGTAACTTCCCATTCATGAGATGATTCATCTTCACCATCAGAAACAACCGCAGTAACGACATAATCACCATCGCTAGAATAATCCGTGACAAACGTAAACTCGTCGTCCGTTCCATTCTCAACGCCATCAACACGCCATACAGTACGAAGTTCACTCTTTTCATCGTCATTCGCACTCACAGAAAAGCGTGCGTTTTCGCCCTCGTTCATTGTTATGCTATCTGCGCGCGGCAATGCAGAAACAATTCGTGGCGGCCTGTTCTTTCGTAGTACATGAATCACAGCCGTCGCACTCGACTCAAGCTCGCCGTCCGAAACCGTTACTGTAAATGTATGATTCCCTGCATCACCAAAACTCGTCTGCCACTGTCCATCCTCGTCCAACGGTCGAGAAAATCGAACAGAAACCTCATTTTCATCGAGATCATCAACTTCTGGAACAACTTCAACAAGTTCAGTTTCAGAAACAGTAATATCATCAACAGAAACCGTAGGTGCTTGATTTTTATCAAGAATAACAAGCGTAGCTTTCTCTTCCGTCGTCGTTTCACCATCGTCCGCCGTAATCGTTATCTCATACGTTCCCGCGTCATTATAGGTTGTCTGCCATTCACCATTTCCGTCCAGCGGAGCGCTATAACGGAGTGTAACATTATCATTATCGTCATCCTGTGCTTCAGAAACAAGTCGAACAAGATCTCCTTCAATGTACTCAAATGTAAGTGCATATGCTGCCGCAGCACACACTACCAAAAAAAGAAAAATAATTCCATAGCGTAACGAAGTATTCATGTTCATATAGTCCCCCTACACTGTACTTCTACATCACGTCTATCCTTTTTTAATTCCTAAGATTTTAGGCGGCACGTTAACATCTGCAACAGCAACGTTGACTTCCTTTTTGACCGTATCTTTGCCATCGGTCGCCGTTACAATAATAACGTAATCGCCGTTATCCGTGAATTTCGTTTCCCAAACACCATCGTTTCCAACCGGTTCAGAGATCGTGAGCGTCACTTTATCACCATCAAGATCAGAAACCGTCGGTGATAACTTCACAGATTCGCCTTCCTTAATCGAAATATCAACAAGTCCAACTACTTCGGGCGGTACATTTACATTTTTGACAGTTAACGTAACTTTCTTCTCTGTCTTTGATTCACCGTCTGATGCTGTTACTGTTACAACATAATCACCTGAACTCGTGTGATCCGTCTGCCATGTCCCATCTTCATCTAAAGGTTCGGAAAATGTAAGCGTAACTTCATCGTCATTCAAATCTAAAATGTCCGGTGATACCGAAACAAGTGCACCTTCATCAACTGAAAGTTTTTCAGGGATATTTGTCATTTCAGGAGCAACATTCTTCTTATTGACAACAACAAGCACGTGCTGTTCAACCGTATTCGTTCCGTCATCTGCCGTAATCGTCACAACATATTCTCCTTCATCACCATACGTAGTCGTCCATGTGCCCGTCTTATCGAGCGGCGAAGTAAATGTAAACGTCAATGGGTCTTCATCTTCATCAGCAGCGTCTACTTGCAGATCAACAACCTCAGTTTCAAAAACCTCAATGCGCTGAAGTGTCGACGTATCAACATCTAGATTATTCTTCAAAGAATCGCGAATATCACCAACAATGTCTTCAACTGGTGCGTCAGCCTCAACGTCAGACGCATCCGCATCAATTTCAGCATCTGCATCGGCTTCTGCATCATCAGCATCAATAGGAACATCCGCCGCAACTGCACCCGTAAGATCATCCAGATCAGAAGTATTCGCCTGTTCACGCTCAATCTCTTGAAGTTGCTTAATCAGATCAATTTCTTCAGGAGAAACTTCTTTTTGAACACACGCAGCTAGAATAAATAACAGGAACAATGCAACAATCATTCTTTTCATACATAACACCTCGAGGATACTTCGAGCTGATAAAGCCAATATTTAAACATTTAGACACTGTAAAATAGTATAAAGAGAATAGATTAGATATCGTGAGATTGAAAATCTCACTTGAGGGCACTTCGCCTAGTGCCACTGGCGCCGAAATCTAAACATTTAGACAGTGGAACATACTTTGTCGAGAAGATAAGATAAAAGAGAGTGTTCTATAAAAACAAATCACAGTGGACACACTAGACAGCGCACTGGACAGCTTATTTTTAGAAATTTAAGCCTAAAATTTGCACTGGACAACTTTTCGCGGACGCGCGTGAGACTTATAAACTGAAAAAATACAGAAGTAGATTATGAAAACAGAAGAGGAAAAAGAGAGGATATTAGAATTATTCAAGAGATACAAATCATTACGTACTGTTAGTCGACTATGCAACAGTTCTCCAAATACAGTAGATAAGTATGTGAGTAAAAAGTTTAAGGTCGAAAGAAAAAACATAGTTAATGATTTCAAAAATGACAAAAAGTTAATTGGTGTTTACGTGGGATTATGGATGGGTGATGGAACACAATATAGAGATAAAGACTACACCGTCAAAATATGTACAAACAAAGAAGACAGAATTTTGAATGAGTTTATGCAAGAAATAGTCTTTAAACTTTTTAACAAGAAATCAAGTTTGATTTTTATAAAAGATACAAAGCAGGCATACATAAAGTTTAGATCCAAGTTTATTTACAAGTTTATTGATAAATTCGCAAGTTATGAAAAAGAGCATAAGACAAGTACAGTAAGTCTAAAATATCCAATTGAACAATATAGCATAGATCTTCTAAAAGGAGTTTTCCTGGGGTTGATGCTCACTGATGGATACCTGAAAAAGAGATTATATTTCAACGTAATATCAGAAAAACTAGCTAAAGATATGCAAAATATTCTAAGAAGGTTAAATCTAAAATCAAATATTTATATCCACAAGAGAAAAAAGTACGGGTGGAAGGATTTGTACATGGTAAGATTAAACGTTAAAGATAGCAAAAAAGCGGAAAGAGAGCTAACAACAACCCTAGAAACTATGAATTTTCAGATCTCATTTAAAGAGCTAAAATATGGGAAAAATGGCCCCGCGGAGATTTGAACTCCGGACCTCTATCGACGCTTATCGCGTTTACGATGTCCTAGCGCTAATGGCATATCAGTTTCGTAGCTCTCAAAGCTTTACGCTTTAATAAGCACGTACGCACCACCAGGCTATGCTACGGGGCCTTATGCAAGCCAATAAATGGTATTATTTTTAAAGGTTTGGTCGTGAATCCAATTTATGGAGAATTCAACGCAGGGATTTTTGAATATGGTAATGGGAGAGATATTGCTAGAAGAGGGCTTAAAGCTAAGAAGGCAATTACCTGGAAGCGGATTAAATTTTGAAGCGTATAGAGAGGGGAAAATTTATGTCGTTAAGTGTGCAACAGATGACCTCCAAGGCAGAATAAATAATGAGCTCGCGGCATACAACAGATTACAAAAAAAAGGTCAATCCAACGGTCATAAATACGTCTCAGGCGAGATGGATCTTCTGCTTATTCCTTATATTGAAGGACAAAGTCTCGAAGATCACATGAAAGAACCGTCGCATCATACAAGAAAAACGAAGCGGTTAAGTATCGAACGCTGCGTATATCTCGCAGAAAAGATATGTGAGAGAACTGGACAGATCCACGAAGCTGGAGTTGTTCATGCTGATATGAAGCCCGATAATATTATTGTAGAACGTGGCGGAGTCGCATTGATAGACTTTGGATTTGCTGCGATTGAAGGACAGCCATATCGAGGAGATGGAAACAGTATTTATGGAACTCCACATTACACGGCACCAGAGACCTGGTATATGCAAGGTTCTACGCCACAAGGGGATATTTATGGAATTGGCATTATTTTATACGAAATGCTCAACGGATACCCTCCATTTGTATACCGAAGCTCGGAAAGACTTCGGATAGCACATGAACACGAACGTATCCCAGACATAAAAAGAGAAATACCAAAAAAACTCATGGCAGTGATAAAGAAAGCAGTGGCAAAACATCCAAGCAAACGTTTCCAATCCGCAAAAGAGATGAAAGAAGCGCTGCAAAAAGTGTAAGATTTATAAAAAAGTAAAGAGTATAATAAATAATGGGCAGTCTCATCGAATTCAACGACACACTACAAATAACCACAGAACAAGGTTTTCCAAAAGGATTAGACTTAAAGAAACACCTCAAAAAACCGTTCACTACAGACGATGTCAAGAACAAAACATTTGAATTCAAAAAGCCCGGCAGAAGAATATTCCATGCACCGCCCACGCGCTGTTTTTTAGTCCACAACATCAACGAAAAATGGCTCTACTGGGGACACTGTGAAATAGTCGAGCAGACCATAAAAGGAGACATAACCACAGGTAAATTTAGAATAATAAAAATCTACACGCCCGAACATCAGCGGGCGATGAGCACAATCGAAGTAAGCAAAGGAAAAGAATTCTTTTAACTAAAATCACGACGAGCTGCATCGAGAAAATGATCAATAGTAATCGATAAATCTTGTGGATAACGAAGAACAGACGTGATAATTTCACCCATATGATTTGAAAGTGCTGCCCTTCTTTCGGGTGGATATTCTCGTTCATTTTTCTCGGCGGCAGCCAGATGAAAGGATAAGTTATCACAGGTTATCCACGGTTCTCCAAGCATAAGACGATCAACCATGAGGGCAAATCCTTCAAGTTCAGAGTAAGCTGTTCTAAATCCAGAAAGCATCCGCTGACGTGAAGCGTAATGAGGGCAGAGAATCCGATTGGGATAAAAAAGAGAAAAATTCAACTCTTCACCAGTACACAATGTATCGGCATCGCATACTCTAACATCATCATTGTCAAGCAGTACATTATTCCAATGCATATCACCGACAAAATAACTTTCTTTATGAATTTTTGAAAGAAATCCCCCGAATTGCATAATAACACGTGCTTTTTCTTCCTCTGATAGATCAGGAAGGGCAGCAACACTTTTACCCGGACAGTATTCCCAAAGAGACAAGCTTCGTTCGGCAGAGATTTTTTTCGAATCCGTGACATACATTAGTCGAAGAAGCTCATTATGGCGTGAAATATAATCTTTCTTGTCATAGAGATTGCGAAGTATTTCTGCAATTTGAATTGACCAAGGTATGGGTGAAAACAAGTAACCACCACAGTCTCCAATCTTCGCGGGAGGATGATAAATTTTTAATGCAAATGGACCATCAGCAGAATCAAGGCGATAAACATCACCATAAGTGCCAGAAGCGATATAGCGTGCTGATGTAAACAAAGGCATATCAGGAGCAACGCGCTGCAGGAGCTCAGGCAATCCTTCCGCAAACGGCGGCCAGTGATGATTCTTGACAAGTTTTCGCTGCTCGGAGTCTAATAATCCTAACTTAAGAGCCGCTGCAGAATTGCGCTGAAATCGACGCTGAAATTCTTTAAATATTGGAGATGGTCTGCAATTTTTACCATAAAGAGCACGAAGCTTCTTGAAGAACTCACCACCCTCAAAGAAAAAACGATACGAGCCATCAGAATGTAACTGAATATTGCCTGTGGGAAGACTTCCTTCCTCATCGGCAAGTAAAAGAAGCCGGTCAGCTTCTGCCCGACGATCACCCAGATTTTTTAAGAATCGTACATCATCCAAAAGTGTGGCAATAGACATAAAAATTAAAGTTGACAATCCCAATTCACTTTATAGATGTAAATTAAACCGCCCGTAATTTCGCGCCGTTTGTCAAACAATTCAAAACATTTCAAGCTTCTTCCCTCATAGAAGAACATCTGCGTAAACATGCTATTCGCTTGTAACGGATCTGAAACAACCGCTTCAAATGAATCGCCCGCAGGAATCAGTGCAACCGACAATCCAATGCGATCATCAGTAAACTTCTTTTCTATCAGTTGATCGCCGTCAAGATAAACGAGTGCGTTAGGATATTTGGTTCCCTGTGTTGTTGGAATCGTTGTGTTCATCGTTGCGCGATCAATATGAAGATCAAATGCTGCACCTTGAGCATCTAGTGTACAAACAATGGTTGAATTATCCGTCCGACAGTTCTGTGAACCCCCTGCATATCCTGGCCAGGGTGCAATCCATCGGTTTACATCTTCATTTTGAATTTCCCGATACGTTTTTTCCGCATCTGCTGCGCTCAAATTAAATTTCGAAGTGAGTACCGTAAGCGCTCGATCACGAGATAAATCATTCGTCTCAAATACCATACTCGCGCGTTGGAAATTCCACGCACCAAAATGTCCCCAAACGCCCGACTTGCCAATCATGTCGTTCGATGCAATAACATAACCTTCAGGAGGCTGTGAACAATGAGTGTTTTTCAGGACACTATCAATCTGTCCATCAGTAAATCCATTCTCTCGCAAATACAAAGCAGCATCATCACGATTTCGAATAATAACTTCGTTAACAACTGCCACAGATCTCTCTGTATCCTGAACGACCAAATCAATCGCATCAAATGCCCCGTTCGCACCGCAATCAAGCATGCGCAATAATCCAAATGATACTTTTTCATCAGGCGTCAAAAATAATTTGCCGACCCAGTGTGCCTGTGGTCGATTCTGACTGCCGCCATCAAATGTTACAGGTCTATCAGCAATCGCTTTGAACCAATGCCCAAAATCCCACCAGGACGTAATGATTGTGTTTGACGTGCTATTATCTCTGATGTGTGCCAGTGCATCATACCATCCATCATTCATGCTTGGAACAGAGCGCACGCCAACGCTGTATCCTTCTTGAACATGATTAGTAGGATAAATTAAAACCAACAGTAATAGCAAGAAAAGGATAACATTCGCTACCGTCTGAGGTACGTGAAGCTCTTTGTGAAGTGATGTGCGCAGCGTGTTATACAATATACCACAAAAAAGTCCAACGCCAACCGTAAGTGCTGGTACGATAAGCAGCGTAAAACGAACTCCTCGTGTTGTCGACCAGAGTGTAACACCAAGCCACAATCCAAATAATGCAACATACGTAACATCCCAATCTGGTAATCCTTCCGTGAGGATATCCCGAAGGAGATAATAAAGTGCAGCTGCCGCAGCGAGCAGGAATATAACACCAAACACAATAATTCCCGTCTGTTCCTGACTGTAGCCCGCTAACACTATGCTTATGCCTAATCCAAGCAGCGTAAACGTCGATAGCTCAAGCCAATTCATTGATCGCTTGAGCGTGTAAAGAATACCAAGAATCGCAAGCGTCACGAGGAAATACCCACCAAGCTGATTGATGACCGAATCAAGTGACGCTGGGTTTAATTCTGCAACCGTCGTTAAAACATTCGGCCAAATATTTTTGGCTGCGACTTCTTTGAGTGCAAGAAATTGAAACGGCCTAAACACTAATCGTTGAACTTCGTTCAGCCCGACAAAAAACGGCGTGAATACTGCAACTGACAAGATCAGCACACCAAAATGAATCAAATTTCGTTTCACTTGTTCACTCCAGTAAACAATCTTTCTCTGTTGTAATGAATCGGATAATACACCATAAATAATGCGAACAACGATAGTAGCCGAAAGGAAATAAAGAATAAACCACCAGCCCGTCCACGCAAACGAATAAAATGCGATAAGAAAGCCCGTGAGCACGGTAAATCCAATATGCTTCTTCCAGTCTTTTTGATAAAGAGATATCAAGAAAGTCCACGAGATAAGCAATGGAAACAATACATTATACGAATCAGTATCCGACGTTTCGCCCGCACTGCGATTCACGAAAAAGAAGTTGACTGCTGTAAAGATTGCCGCAAAGAATCCACCGACAAATCCGCCCATACGTGCTGCAATAAAAAATGCAGGAATAACGCATAATGCCGATACAAGAGGCCCGACATAAAAAAAAGCGCGAACAAGACTAAAATTACCAAAAAAATTAAGAATTTTATACACCGCAACAATCAAGTATGGATGCAGATTAGGTTCAATGAAAGAGCCTTCAGGCGCTGGCTTGAATGTATCAAACGGCATGCCATCACGCAATTCTGTTCCAACATTGCCATAGGTGAGAATATTTAATGCCTGACGATAGTAATAGTAGGGATCAATGCCAAGTAAATATGTTTCTCCATTCGGATCGCGAAATTGTTCTTTATATTGTTGTGAGGTAGCCTCAACTTGTTGTTGAATTACATCTTCATTTTCAGCCCGAAAATTTTGAAGTTCGTTATTAATTAACACTTGTTTATTTTCCGGAGGCAAGTTAGGAAACTGCTGATTGATCTGTCCTTCAAACTGGTTCTTATAAAAACGAAGAACAGAATCTTCTGCCCAGCCTTCAGCTGCATTAAGATCATATGTTTGAGCGCGAATAAAAAACGCAAGATAAAATGTAAATGCAATAATCAATGCTGGTATAATCCATTTCGCGTGCTTCCTAAAATCAAAATCCACTGACTCAGAATCAGTAGATGAAGAGTTGAAGTTCTTGAAAAACTGTTTAACTGATGCAAATGAGATTTTGTCTGAGTGTGACGTTGATGAGGAAGAATGTGAAGATGAAGAATGCGAATGCGAGGTCGAAGAGTGCGAGGTCGAAGAGTGCGAGGTCGAAGAGTGCGAAGACGAAGAGTGTGAAGGTGAAGAATGTGAGGAAGAGTGCGATGAATGTGCTTGAGCAGGAGAATTCGTCGAATGCACTGCCTGCGAATGAACCGTTGCAGAAGTTGATGGCTGTGATGCTGACTGAGAAGGTTGCGAATCTTTAGTTTTCTTTCTGCGGAAAATATTTCCCAGATCTATCGTGTCATCATCGCTCATAATCAACCCCAAATCGCCCGAGATAGGACGTGTTTATAAAAGTTTGTCTTGTATTGATGCAAAGTATAAATATTTAAATATACAAAATAGGTCATTCAAAATGACTAACAAAAAAGCAAAAGTTCTAATTGTTGATGACGACAAAATGGTAGGAGAAGATCTTTCCGATGATCTATCAATGTCAGGAAAATATGAACCACTTATCGCAGACTCAGGAAACAAAGCGATAGAAGAATATGAATCAAACAGAGATTTGGGATTAGTGATTCTAGACACAGATTTAGGTCCAGTCGAGAAAGGTTGGCAAGTATATGATAGACTTCGCGAAGCAGGATACCAAGGCCCAGCGTTAGCAAGGTCAGGAAGAGATGAAACTCCCGAATGGAAAACAAGATCAGTACAATTCTTAAGTAAGACAGCAAAGAGAGAAGAGCTCGGAAAAGTTGTCAATAGCTTGATAGAGAATTACGCACAATAACAGGAAACAATAAACCCCAAACCTAAACGTTTTTAAAATAAGCAATTAATCAATGATACATGAAAAAGCTAAATCTATTCATATTAGTCACATTATTCGCACTTCCTCTCGTCCACGCCGAACTCCATACAACACTCCTCGCCGCGCAGGAAGTCAACGGCACACTAATTGGAAGTACCGCTGATGCATATCTCGAGATACAAGACGGCAAAGGCAGAGTTTTTCTCGAAACATTCCCATTAACAAAAGTAGACACGCAAATCAGTACACGTTTTGCAAAAGAAATTTCATGCAACTATTTCGACATAGACTGTTCCGATGCAGATTTCATTTATACAATTCGTTCAGATGCAGTAATTATTGGCGGCCCGTCTGCCGGCGCAGCAATCGCAGCATTAACTACGGCAGGCTTGCTTGGTCTCGAACTTGATGAAGACGTCGCTGTCACAGGTACAATTAATTCCGGCGGACTTATTGGTCCAGTCGGCGGAATCAAAGCAAAAATCGACGCTGCCGCAGGCGCCGGATTAAATAAAGTTCTCATTCCGCTAGGAACACGCATGTACAACGAATCAGAGAACATCGAACAGAGTAACGGCGACACCACAAACAGCGATAATAACGATAACAGCACAATACAAAAAACGCAAAACGGAGAAATCGACCTTATTGAATATGGAAAAGAAAAAGGAGTAGAAGTTATTGAAGTTGCAAGTTTAGGACAAGTGCTTGAAGAATTCACAGGAAAACAACTCGTTGAATCAAACCAAACATTTGTGATACATCCAGAATACACCAAAATCATGAAACGCGTGAGCGAATTGTTGTGCACTCGTGCAAAAGAAATTACCACAGAACTAAACGAGTTCAGAATTAACCAATCAGATAAAGACGATATCATAAATAAAACAAACCGTGCATCGCAGGCAGCACAAGAACAGTCATACTATGCCGCTGCGTCCTATTGTTTCGGATTAAACGTCCAGCTGCGAACACTCCTCTATGAAAAACAAGAGCTAAAAAGCACAGAAATAGACGTAAAAACCGCTGTGCTGCAGAGCAGTATAAATAAATTAAGAAAAAAAGCAGAAGATCACAAGTTAACCTCAATTGCCGATCTTCAAACGCAGAGTATCGTTCTCGACCGTGTTGAAGAGGCACAGCGTCATTTGGATGACCTAAAGGAGAACAGGAATAACAACGGAAATAATTATAGCAAAGAAGAAAGCCAATCACGACTGGCATTAGCCGAAGAACGTCTATACTCCGCACAAGCATGGTCAGAATTCTTCACCATGGGTGGAAGTGAAGTCGAATTAAACAAAGAAAACATCAGAAACTCCTGTATCAAAAAAATTCAAGAAGCAAAAGAGCGCCAGCAATATGTCGAGCTTTTCCTGGGAAATGTCAACCAAATCTCTGAAAATATCGACCGAGCAAACGACCAATACAGACAAGAAAAGTATGCGCAGTGCCTGATCACTGCAAGCGAAGCAAAATCAAGTGCAAACGCAATTCTCAGCACGATTGGCGTCGAAGAAGATCAATTGCAGCGAGTTATTGACACAAAAATGTCCGCAATCCAATCATTGATCGCTCGAACCGTTAAAAAAGACGCATTCCCCATTTTAGGTTTCTCATATTACGAATATTCAAAATCCCTCGGCCAATACGATAAGCAATCCGCGTTACTATATTCCGAATACGCACTCGAATTAAGCAATTTAGATATTTATTTCAGCGAAAGCGGCACCCAACGCATAAAACCCTCAGAATTCCCCGAATGGATAATTTTCACAATAGGACTTGTAATCGGCGTGTTATGGACTTCAATATTCTTTGTAGTTCTACGAAAGAAGAAGTAGTAAGATACATAATAAGTCGTGGTTAATAAAAGTCTAATATTCTCCTCAGTGGCGCGGAGCGAGGCGAATGCCGAGCGGAGGGCACATTGCAATGTGACCGACCGCCGCCAAAGAGGAGGAGAATATTAGGCTAAAAATAATTGCAGACAAAGTAAAAAACCCACCGGGGCCTCCGAAGAAGCCGCGGCGGGAAAAAGAGGTGATAGACGTAATTCCTCGCGCGCAGTGCTAATATTTATATCTTTCGAGCGTCATCGACGAAAACTGTCCAAGTTTAGTGACGAAAATGACAGAAATAACAGAATGTTCATGCAACAACAAAGTCGAATATACATTCGAACAGCAAAACGTATGCAAAAATTGTTTTCTTCGATTATTTAAGAACCGCATCAAGCGCGCATTAAGTGAAAAAAAACTCAGGAAAGATAGTATCGTCCTCATCGAAAACGAATGCGCCGCACAATTAGTCAAAGAAATCATTCCATTGCCTTTGAGAATAGTAAGTAAAGCCAATACGTATGATGCACAAATCGTCACCGACACATTAGACGACGAAGCAATAGATTTTTTAGAACAACTCCCATCAACCGACGAAAAAAACGTCATCAAAATCTTCAAGTACGTCTCAGAAAACGAAGTTATCCAGTACGCTACAATCAAAAGGTACAAGTTTACCCCAAAACCAAAGAACAAATTCTGGAAAGAATTCCTCGATGCATTCAAGAAGTACCCGGACATGCAGAACAATTTAGTAAGAAATATCCAGGAACTGAAGAAGTTAAAAAAATAAATTTCAACATTAATCTCACCAACAGCTTTATAACCCTCGTATTCATCCTATACTTAAAAAGGGTGAACATATTGTCCCATCACGAAAATAAAGATCTAAACCATATAAAGAAAAAAGGTGTCATCTTCCTCGCAGTTCTCGTGCTCAGCGCAGCATTATATCTAGGATTTACATCAAAAGGCGACTTAATTACAACATCTGCTGTATTTCCCGGCGGCGAATCGCAATCCTCATTTAATGTCAACGCAATGCTCCAAATGAGCTCAATAGAAATGGATGTCGAAGAAGTTACTCTCGATATCATCGTCGAATCCGGCGGCCTCACAATTAATGGGCTCATCGTAGAAAGCGGCTCACAAATCGTCCTCACAAATTTCGAGGGCACGATCAAAATAAATGGCAGCGTGACACTCGAAGGTACAGCGGAGTCTGCCGTCGTCGATAACGTCGTATTGAGCGGCGAAGAAGTAGCAATCGAAGCAGAAGAATTAAGATTCTCATCATTAACACTAAGCAATCTTAACCTACCATACTTCTCACTGAACGGTCTCGGAACCATCGACGTCGCAAGCAAAGGCACGTTTAACGCAAACAACGAACAGATCGAATTAAGCAACCTCAACGGCGACATAACATTCACACCCGGCACAGCTCAAGTCACCGGCAACGTCAAGAGTATCAGGATCGCTGGTAATCCAGGCGTAGAGATTAGGTAATTCTATATTTTTTTAGTAAATAATTAGTCTGATGTCTGCACTATTATCCTCCTCCCTGGCTGATTGAACGATTACTGCGGCAACACGCAAAGTATGCTTTGCTAGTCACGCTCACTTCGTTCGGTGACCATCATTGATGGCAGTCGGTCACACTATTGTGTGCCCTCCGCTCGCCATGCGGCTCGCTCTGCACCAATATGTTGCCGCACGAGTATCAAGAGAACGCACCACGAAAGAGATTATTGCACTTTGCTAATAACGACTCATTATGTAAAAGTAAACGTCAATGCTAACACCACTTTGCTAATTTAATGAGTTAAGATAAGTATAGTAGTAGAGAATATCATTGAACAAACGTAAAATCACTTTTTCATCCTTAGCGCATCTATCTGATCAACATGATCATGCGGATCGTGTACAACACCCAAACTAAAGTGCTGCTGCCCTGCAACGCTTACGGTGATAGTACCATAATTAAGAACACGCTGAAGAAGATGCTGTTGAATATGAATGTCCGTCACTATTGACAATGATACACGTCGATGCCTGCGACGAAGAATTCCTGAAGACACCTCAAGACTTTGAGGCGTCACAACTGCATACGACCACATGCGAAACGCTTCCGGTGCAAGAACGCCCCCAAACGCAACAATTCCCGCAAATGCCGTCCCAATGCCAACAATCTGCCGTCCGTTCACCTTCAAATACACAATCCACACAACAAGAAGAATTGAAAACAGATAGTACATGAGAAATTGTTTTCGCGTTTCGCGAAGAACCAGCGCTCCAGAACGATTGCCCATGTTACTCATGAAGCAAGAAAGTAAAGGTAAGAATATAAAGTTGTCGTTCATCGCAAAACCCATGAGAATGACGGTGATAATTCTATGTGCAATCATAATGGTCATCACAGGCTGTGAACTCATAGAAACAATCGACGCACAAATCAAACCGCCCACAGCAAAGCCCGGAACACAAACAACACCGACACCACCAACCATCCCCACCGGCGCCGTCACCTCCGTTATCCGCGACCACGGCGTCATCAGCGTCCACTTCTGCCAAACCGAAAACTGCGCAGACTATTGGATAAACTTCGCAGACAAAGCAGAATCACAACTTCACTGTGCATTATACGAATTAAACGAGCCAAGAATCAAAACATTCCTCGAAGAAAAACAAAACGAAGTAAAACTCCAAGTCGTACTCGACGAAGACAGCGAAAACGACACCGAAATCCGAGAGTTAGTCATCGACAAAGGATCCGCGTTAATGCACAACAAGTTCTGTGTCATCGACGAAAAGCACGTCATAACCGGCAGCATGAACCCAACCGTCAACGACGTCACCAAGAACGACAACAACCTCGTGCTCATCAGTTCCGATAAAATAGCAAAGTTGTACGAACAAGAATTCGACGAGTTGTGGAACAAAAAGAAGAACAACAAAACAATCGCATCACCCTTCCTCTTCGACAGCACCCAAATAGCCATTTACTTCTGTCCCGAAGACGAATGCGCCGACAAAGTCATCAAAGAACTTCAAACAGCTGAAAAAGAAATCTACTTCATGACATTCAGTTTCACCCACACCGGTATCACCAACGAGATCTTACTCAAACACAACAAGAGCATCGAAGTAAAAGGCGTCTTCGAAACCCGCCAAAACAGCGAGTATTCATCCTATCATGTAATGAACTATCAAGATATAGACGTCTATCTAGACGCGAACAAGAACACCATGCATCATAAAGTTTTCATCATTGACAATTCAACCGTCATCACCGGCTCATTTAATCCGTCGAAGAACGGCGATGAGAGGAACGACGAGAACATGCTCGTGATTAAAGATAGAGAGATTGCTGCACTGTTCTTGGATGAATTTGAAAGAGTTATTGATGAGGCGCGAGTGAAGGTGAATGAGACGGAGTGATTGAGAGTGGAGTGAGCTGTTAAGTTAGCGTCAGTTAAAACAGGAATAAATCTTTTCATCAAGACTCTCAACTATTTTTAATCCTAATTTACACATAGAGATTACTTCTTTATCTTCCGGAAGATATTCAAAGATGGTTGGGTGACCTGTTTTTTTATTCCTGAAATTATTAAACTTTTTTAAGGTCGAATATTCTTTATCGATTAAACTTCTCGAATGGCAAATATCGATTGCAGTACTCATATATCGAATGGCTTCACCTAATTTTCCCCACTTCTGCTTATGTTCCGAGGATTCAGGAACAACAACTGTTGATTTCCCATTACCTACTTCGTCTAAAACTATGTTTACTTTGATTTTACCTAAATCTTTAACTTGATTGTGATAATATAAAAGATACTTCAGTTGTAACAATAATAAAGAATGAATCCAAAAAAACGCTTTCCAGCAATTAGTATTAATCAAAGCCTCAATCTCCTCAATTTTCTTTTTTCCAAGTTGATGCTTCATATGGGGTTAAGTTGTTTCGATAATAATTTTAAAAAATTATGTTCTCCTATCTTCAATAAACTTTAACAATTCACTAGCTTGTCTAAAAAATTTCCGTTCTTTAGTTTGGACGTGTTCTATACTACCAGCCCACATCCTCTTAAGTAAATGTTTTTCTTGATTAGGGATTGCATCGTAATTATCTTTATTCCACATTTCAATAATAAATGTAGGCATCCTTTTCTCCCGACTGACTGTTCTTTTCTCCATTTTGACCCCCTAATTTTTTTAATTATATGTTTTTTGTCTTTGACTTCCGCTTCAATCGTCGCCACGTTTCCAACCAAGCTCCTCTATAGAGCGGAATCACAACCCACAACCTATCGTACTCTTTTCATTTATACTTTCGACTCACGTAACCAGAAAGCTTCATAGTATTGTTTAGATGTTTAATAGTTTAAAAGCTTTTTGATGTCTAAAAAGGAATAAGAATAGCTGTAAAGTGCAAGCACTGTAAAGCAACGAACTACATAAAAGAAGGATGCAGAATAAAACAAAAAAGTCTCACCCAAACCCCCTCATCAATCTCTTCGCCAATCGCGCCACAACAACCCTCGGCAACAACCGCACAAGCCACACACGAATGTTGTTTCTCAACCCAAACGTCACCGTCATCCGACGTCCAAACAACGCACGCACACCAAAAAGTGCAACATCTCGTGCCGACGCTCCTCGAGCAGTGCGCCCCATCGCCGCATAAAAATTCGACGACGTCACACCCGGACACAAACAAGTAACATGAACATTATAATCCGAAAGCTCCTGCGCCAGCGCTTCACTAAAATTAAGCACATAACTCTTTGACGCACTATAGGATGCCAAATAAGGAACCGGCTGATACGCAGCAACCGACGCAACGTTAAGAATAAACCCACGTTTCCGTTCTTTCATCTCTTTGCCAAACAGCATACACAATTCAGTCAGCGTGATAATATTCAAGTGCAGCATCGAATAAGTCTTCACCACATCCGCACCAACACTTTCACCAGAAACACCAAAACCTGCATTATTCACAAGCACATCAACAGTAATCCGACGCTTGCGCACATAATCAAATACTTTCCGAGCCGAACCCACCGTCGACAAATCAATCGCAAACGTATGAACCGTCGTCCGCAAAGAACTCTTCAATTCCTCAAGTTTCTTCTTATCTCGACTCACTAAAACAAGATGATGTGTTGCCGCCAGAATCCGCGCAATTTCAAGTCCAATACCAGAAGTAGCGCCTGTAATCAACGCAGTTTGTGTCATCTCAAGAAGAAAACTTTTGAGAGTTATAAGTGTTGGCATAAAGCATATAATCAAATAAGCCAATAAAACTACAAAGGCAACGTAGTCTGTTGCTTTTGCTCTTCTAGAAAGACCTTCAGTTCAGGGAAAACTGTAGCCGTTTGTTCCAAAAACAATCTACCTTCTTCAGTCAATATTTTTCTTCCACTCGTAGGATTATCTTTAAGCAAACCATGAGCATCAAGATAATCAAATTTAATCTGAACAAGGGATAAATCTGCTGAAATTTTTTCCGCCAGCCCAGATGCATCAAATTTATTCAATGGATATAAGGCTAATAGTACTTTAAGAGCTAGAGCATCTTTTACTAAATGCGCTGCAAGTTCCGCTCGAGAATAAAAATTAAGCATTTTGAATAACCTCTTTCTTAAAGATATTAGTTCTTGAAATTATAAAGCTATCGTTATTGAGCATGAGTTACACCCTGATTTTTTGTCAATATGTCGAGCATTTTGTTGAATTCAATATCACAAACTTGAATAGTTTTAACAATAAAATCGTCACCATTTAGTACGGGATAACGTGCAACAATATATTTATGCTGATCAGGCAGTCTCATTCCACGTTCTTCAAATAATCTAATGTTTCCCTTGAGTTTTTCATAATCAGGGTTTTCAAACAATGTGACGAGTTCAGCAGCAACACCATCACCACAGGTAGAAAGTTTATGAGAACCGTAGATAAATGGTATTGGAAATCTATAAGATTGGAGCATAGATTTGCAACTGACTTTAAATTTCAATGCATAATTATGAGTAAGTGGATCATCAAGTCCAGGAACTTTAAACGTTTCTAATGAAGCACAAGGAATACCCTTCTTTAGAATTTCTTCCTCTGCTTTCAATAGATATTTTTTATGTTCTGAACAGTAACAGCCAATGAGAAAAATAAATAGAGACTCTTTAGCTTGGACTTCTACACTATGACATTGTTCAGCAATGCTAGAACCAAGACGATTAATTGTTTCGTTTATAGAAGCCATCGATCGCGAGAACATTCATAGAGATATATAAAGTGTTTTGTCAAGAACATGCTCAGAAATGAGCTATCTTATCCTCGGGGCTAAAGCCCGAAGTTTGCGATTGCTCATTTCCGACATATCATTACTCATCCAATTCCCCAACCTCTCCTGCTCCTCCTCCATCTTATACAACTGCGTCACCCGCACCCCAATCAATCGTATCTTCCGTGAATCCTGAAAAAAAGGTATTGAAAGTTTGCGCACAACTCTAAATAAAACCCCCTCATCATCCGTCGCAAATTTCAACGTAAACGACTTATTGAACGTCGCAAAATCCTCGTAGCGCACAACAATCGTCACCGTCTTAAAACATAACGACTGATCGCGTGCCTGTTCAACCAATTCAGCGCACAATTTCCCCATCAAAGAAAGTATCTTCTCCGTATCCCGCGTATCCGAAAAGAACGTTCTCTGCGCACCAATCGACTTCACATCATGATGCCCACCAATATGAGTCGAACCAATCCCACACGCCGCCGCATGCAAGTAACGCCCATGCTTCCCAAAAATAGAGGACAACGCACGAGAATCAGACGTCTGCAACTGCCCAACCGTCGTAATGCCCAACTCATTCAACTTCTCCTCCGTCCGCGGCCCAACTCCCAACAACTTCCGCACAGGCAATGGCGCAAGAAACGCCGCCGCATCTTCCGCGCGAACAACCGTAATCCCATTCGGCTTCTGAAAGTCTGACGCAACTTTCGCAACAAGCGTATTCGGTCCAACGCCAACAGAACAGGTCAACTTTTCTGCTTCAAACACATGCTTCTGCAATCGCCGCGCAACATCAAGCGCACGTTCATAATCACCAACATAAGATATGTCCAAGTACGCCTCATCAATGCCCCCTGATTCATACACAGAAGCATACGTCTTGAATATCATCTTTAATTTTCGCGACACTTTAGAATAAAGTTCAAATCGCGGCCGCACATAAATTCCATCAGGACACAACCGATACGCTTTCGATATCGGCATCGCAGAGTGAACACCAAACGTACGCGCTGGATAGTTGCAAGTAGATACCACCCCCCGAGAGAACGCCGGATCCGCGCCAATAATCAGCGACTTACCCGCATACTCCGGATTCTCCCGCTCTTCAACCGCAGCAAAAAAACAGTCCATATCCACATGCAGAATGATCGCCATGAAACCGTTTTACAAAAATCAGTTTATATATCTCACGCGCACCCAAAAAAGTTGTCCAGTGCGCGTTTTCAGGCTTACGGACTGGACAAATAAGACTGTCTAGTGCGTAAGCGTACACAGATAAAACCACAGCAAACTATATAAACAAACAAACCAATAAAAATGTATGAGATTCCGAATTATCGTTGAACAAGATGAAGACGGCATTTTTGTGGCAGAATGCCCAACATTACCTGGTTGTATTTCTCAAGGAAAAACACGTGACGAAGCAGTCGAAAACGTGAAAGATGCAATGCAAGGGTACATTGAAAGCTTAAAAAAACACAACGAACCCATCCCACCTTCAATACAAGAAGACGTGGTTGAAGTCGATGCCTAAGTTACCCACACTTTCTGGAAAAGATGTAGTTAAGGTATTAAAGAGATTAAATTACGAAATCGATCATCAAACAGGTAGCCATATGATCTTACGCCAAAACAAAGAACCATATCGCAGAATGACAGTTCCAAATCACAAAGAAATCGCAAAAGGAACATTATTAGCAATCATAAAACAAGCAGGATTAACAAGAGAAGAATTCTTTGAATTATTATGAATGAGCAAATGATAATAGAACCTAAAACGTGTGAATCCTACTGTGTCGCACATCTTCAAGACTAAGCTTAAGTTGAACAAGTGCATCATCAGTTATCTCTGCTTTCTTTTCCATGGCAACACTTGTTGATTTACCGATCTAAATAGTTTGCGAAACAATAAGCTGTCTATTGCGCTTGCGCACGTAGATACCAGAACCATTCAGATATTCTGAATGTGCCAGAGTCTTGACTCCAAGCATCGCATTTCTAAGCATCCGGTGCGACTCAAATATATACTTAATAGAATAACCGTTAAATAGGATAAAAACAATAGTAAATAAATGAAAGTTACCGACACACCGCTTGACGATCTCTTCTGTCCACAATGCGGTAGCAAGAACATTTCATCCAACATGTCCATTCGCACAATCGCCGGAAGCTCCGTCCAAAATGAGCATCAGTGTAAAGATTGCGGCTACAAAGGAATGTTCTTCCCGTTGAAAAAATGATAAGAAACCAAAATAATAAGAAAGCTAAAAGAAAAACTACTCAACAATCAGATTCCCCTTCATGCCATTCGCACGATGACTGCCAACACTGCAGTAATACTCAAACGTCCCCTTCTTGTCTGCAGTAAACTCAACGAATGTCGCATTTCCCGGTCGTACTTTTTCCGTGCGAGCATTGAATTCATCAACAACCCAGTCATGAAAGCCCGACGTACTCGTAAACTCAATACGCACTTTATCGCCCTGCTTGACAAGAATATCAGGATTATCGTTACCATCAATGACAAACTTGAAGTTTTCGCCCGTCACTGTAAGTATTTTCGCATCAGCAGAACGCACAGCAACAGCACCCGTCGTACCAGGTGTTACACCGCTAGTCGTCTCGATAGTCTCTTCATGCTCAGGAGTATCTTCAATCACAATAGTATCTTTAGCAGTGCCACACGCAGCAACAAACAGTAAACAAACCAACAAACAACCTACGATAACCTTTTGTCTAAACTCCATATATCCGCACCTCCAAGTGCAATTGAAAACGTAATCAAAACTAATCCATAGTCCCGTATCGCAATATCATTATATCCCAAGCCTGTAGCAATAGACAACAGATGAAATGCTAACACCGCTGCTACAAATCGCGTATAATATCCAACAATCAGCAGCAGCCCAAAAAAAGTCTCAAAGATGCCATTCAGAAACACAACCATCGAAGCATAGTCACCCAGAAAATCCGGGACATAGCCGATAAATGTTTCTGCATCAATCAATTGATTCACGCCAAACCACAAAAACACAAGACTCAAGCTAATCCGCACAAGTGCAGGAGCGTAGATTGAATATTTGTGGAGATACATTAAAAAAATAAGAGAAGCCGAACTATATAAAATTAACCGCCAGGTTTTTAAAGCATGTGCTTAAAAGTTGAATGATGACCTATAATGTGCGCCAGGAAATGACGAGAATACGTAAAACATATTATGAGCACGGTGATAGAGCAACAACCGTTTCTGAATATAGAAAAATACTTGAGACTGCACGTGCTGATCCAAAAGTTACAGGAGATGATATTACCGTTTGTTTGATGAGTATTGGAATGGTATTGCATGAACAAAATAGATTATTGGAAGCAATAGAAGCGTATGATGAAGCACTAAAACGATCGTTGAACCATAACGAGCGTGCTAGAATTTTACAAAACAAATCAGTTGCACAGATGGCAGCACACCTATACGATGCAGCGGTAGATACAGGAAAAGAAGCACTAACTTATGCACAGTTGGGAGGAAACATAGGATTAGTAAGAGACTTAATTGTTAACCAGCAAACCATCATCGAGGCCGCAAGTGATAAACCAGAAAAAATAATTGTAACAGGTGTAGCAAAGCGTGGCGGAGACATCTCCGACTTAATTCTAGGCAATTAAAACCCGCAACCATTATAAATCACACATAGTTCTCGCCACCCCATGAACCAAACACAAACATACCACGTCAAGGACATCACGCTAGCAGATCAAGGCCACAAGAATATCATCTGGGCAGAACAACAGATGGGCGCCCTTCTCAAAATCAAAGATCGTTTCACCAAAGAACAGCCATTCAAAGGATTAAGAGTCGGCATCGCATTACACCCTACAAAAGAAACCGCAGTTCTCGTCAAAACATTCATCGCAGGCGGCGCAGAAGTCGCACTATGTGCATGCAACCCTCTCTCCACCCAAGACGACGTCGCAGCAGCGCTTGCCAAAGATGGCGTCAAAGTATTTGCATGGAAAGGCCAAAACAACGAAGAGTATTACGCAAATCTCCAGCATGTTGTCAACTTCAAACCGCACATTACAATCGACGATGGTTGCGACTTAGTCACACTAATCCATCAGAAGCACTCAGAGCTTATTCCATCAATCATCGGCGGCTGTGAAGAAACAACAACCGGCATTATCCGTTTGAAAGCAATGGAAAAAGATGGCGCGCTCAAGTATCCCGTCATGGCCGTAAACAACCTTGATACAAAACACTTAATGGACAATTTCTATGGCACAGGCCAATCAGCAGTTGACGGTGTCATCCGCGCAACAAATATCCTCCTCTCCGGCACAACATTCGTCGTGTGCGGCTATGGTCCCTGCGGCAAAGGCGTTGCATCTCGAGCACATGGTTTAGGTGCAAATATTGTCGTCACTGAAGTCGACCCATTCAAAGCACTACAAGCAACAATGGACGGCTATCGTGTCATGCCATTAGCAGACGCAGCAAAAATCGGAGATATCTTCATGACAGTTACAGGTAACAAACATGTTATCCGACTAGAACATATGAAGCAAATGAAAGATGGCGCGATTCTCGCAAATGCTGGACACTTCGACGCTGAAATTGACATCGCATCATTAAAGAAGGACAGCAAAGAAACCCAAATTCGCCCATCAATGAAACAATACGAGTTAAACGGAAAGAAAGTCTACGTTCTCGCAGACGGTCGCCTCGTTAACTTAGGCGCCGCAGAAGGCCATCCAAGTACTGTCATGGCCATGTCATTCTGTGGTCAAGCATTGTGCGCAGAACATATCGTCAAGCACAAAGGAAATTTAAAAGGCGTCATTGAACCATCAAAAGAAATGGACAGACACATCGCACAATTACAGCTCGATGCCATGAACGTCAAGATCGACAGCATGACTGAAGAACAAAAGAAGTACATGCAAAGCTGGCAAGAAGGGACATGATAACCCAAAATGATAGATCAGTTGACAAAACCGTCGTTGAAATCTTAACGACAAACAGAAACAGAACTTTATTAGTCGAGCAAAAACAAGGTCAACGAAATATACTTGGCATTAATTCCATATCACAAGGCAGAGTTGTGCATTGGCAACATAGACTACCAGAACGAGGCTTTGTGAACTCAGATAGAACACTTATTTACATGATAGACGCTCAGGCAAAAACGCTCACTTCTATCGCATACGATCAAACCTTATTTTTGGATGCAGATAAAGTCTCGAGTTCTGGAGAATATGAATGGCATGGTACGCGACAGAGAATTCTCGAAGAATTTGAAAAAGCAGGTTATAAGATAAATCACAACATTTAAATAGTAAGTAAGACTAATCTTACGTAGGTGAAATTATGCAAATCGAACTAACAAGAATGAGCTCAAAAGGCCAAGTAGTTATTCCCGCTGAAATGAGAGAAGATATTAAGGAAGGAGAAAAGCTGTTAGTCATACGCAATAATGGTCAAATAATTCTGCAGAAAGCAACAGAAGCAAATAAAAAGTTTAAGGAAGATCTTGAGTTCGCAAAAAGAACCGAAGAGGCATGTAGACGATACGAAAAAGGCGAGTTCATCGAAATGGATTTTGACGATTTCATAAAGAAAATGAAAACATGGTAAAAGTCGCACTGGATCCGTATTTTGAGAAGCTGTTTTCTAAAATAAAAGATAGTGGACTAAAAGAAAAAATAATAAAACAAATTGAGAAGATTAAAAATGATCCAGAGATAGGAAAACCAATGCAGTACAGCAGAAAAGGAACAAGAGAATTATACATCCCTCCATTTCGATTATCATATGAATATAAGAAAGACGAAGACAAAATCATCATTTTAGATTTATATCACAAAGACAAGCAGTAGAAAAAAGTGCCGTTACCCCAATCGTCTGATTAAAAGTAAGTTATTTTAGAGTTTAAATCGCCGAGAGCTACGTACGAACTATAATCAGCTAATGGTGGTCGCAAGGCAGTGCCGAACGCGACTAGCAAAGGTGACTTTGCGTGAGCACGACAACGAATGAAGAAATCAATTTCTCGATGAATTTAAGATAGATTTATATGGAATAGATGACAAAAGGAGTAATCATGACAGATTTAGGATTGATTACGGGGTTCGAATTAAAAGAAAACAAATGGACAAGCAACCAAGTAAGTGAAGGTGAATGTACATATATCGCCGAAATAGAAGTTAAAGGAAGAACTAGATGCATGGGAATAGCGTTCAATTCACAACCAGCAGCTGCAGATAGCATAATTGAGGGAAGAATAAGAAGAGCAAATGCATCTCTTGAGGTAATCGCAGAACCAGAAAGAAGATCAAGAGAATCATACACTATATTTGAAGCAGCAGAATACTTTTACAGTCAAGGATTTTACAGTCAAGGAATAAGAAGATAAAAGTTGAAAAAAACTATTTTCGCTTCTTCTTCGTCTCCAACACTTTATCCATTTTTTCGTTCATTATATCTTGAACTTTCTTCCCCTGTTTCCGCGTCTCTTTTACTAAGGTCCGCGCCACAACTTTACCCTCTTTCTCAGCAACGGCCGCCTGCTTTTGAACTTGTCCAACAACAACGTCAGCTTTCTTCTTCCCTAACCCAACAACACCTAATCCAACCAAAATAGTCCGTTTCATCCAAAGCACGATTCCCATAATTTCACCTCAAATTGTTTTTCTCAAATTTGAAGTACCAGCAGCGCACTGCTCAGTACCTCGATATTTGCTTAATAAAAACTGTCCGATGCACTAACCATGCTCCCAAAACAGCCGCAACTGTAAATCCATAAAATGCAACATAATGAACACCAAAAACGGTCGGAGCATTTGGAATCTGCATAATCAATGCTGCGCTAATTGTGATCGCTGCAATCATAAGTCCAATTGCAATATTCCCCGAGCTATGTTCAAGTTCAACGCGCAAATCTCCAAACTCCTGTGGCGCGAGTTCAACGCCCCATTTTCCCGTACTCAAATGCTTCGCTGCTTCAAGGAAATACTCAGGAGTTTTCTCAAGAATTTCTTGATATGTGTCAAAATGTGCTTTCGCTCCTTTCAATAAAGATTTCGGCGAGTAGCGCAGCGCAAGTTCTTTCTCAAGAATCGGTGCCGTCTGTTTCAATAAACGCAAATCAGGACTATACCGTAAACCCAGACCCTCCATCGTGATGACAGTTTTCGCAAACAGTGTAAAGTCCAGCGGCACTTTAATGCCATGTTTATTGATCGTCTCAAGAATCGTCGCTAGCAGCTTGCTGACATTAATGTTCTGCAACTTCTCCAAACGAATTTGATCAAGAATATCACGCAAATCATGCCTCAATTCATCTTTGTGCGCAAAATTATCATCTTCCTGTAATTCTAAGATAGCCCGAAATGCTCGTTCAGGTTCATTTTGAACCGCTGATGTTAATAGCTCAAGTGTTATCCTGCGAAGTCTGTCATCAAAATGTCCGACAACACCAAAATCAATGAACGCAATCTTCTTCCCTTGAACGAGAATATTGCCCGGATGAGGATCTGCGTGAAATATTCCATGAATAACAACCATTTCAACAAGCGCAGTATACGCACGTTTGATTAAACCCGGCAAATCTTTTCGCTTCTTGAGCGTCGATACATCACTAATAGGCGTCCCATGAATAAATTGAAGTGTAAGCACACGTTCCGTCGAATATTCGTCGTACACTTTCGGAATGACAACATTTGACCCTTCAAAATTCTGTCCGATAATTTTAGTGTTAGCCGCTTCAAAATGAAAGTTCAATTCCCGCATCGTCCATCGCTTAAACTCTTCAACCAGCGAAACCAATGGTAAACCATGTGCAACATGTCGTTTTTCTATCCAGTGTGCCATAAATAAGAGCACTTCAATATCGCCTCGAATAATTTTCTCAATATGCGGCCGCTGAATCTTCAGTGCAACAAGCGTGCCGTCCTTGAGCCATGCTCGATGTACTTGCGCAAGTGACGCCGTTGCAATCGGCACCGGATCAATTTTAGAAAACACATCCTCTGGTTTCTTCCCAAACTCGTCTGTTAACAATTTCTTAATTTCAGGATACGAAACTGCAACATTATGATCCTGCATTTTCTCCAATTCAGCAATATAATGCGGAGGTAGAATATCCGGCCGTAAACTGAGAAGCTGTCCCAACTTGATGAACGTCGGCCCAAGTCGTTCAAACGCTTGTCGAAGATGAACTTCGCCTCTCCAATTCTTTTCTTTCGCTTGTAATGCCGTCTTCCATCGTGTCGCAAACGGAATATAATGATGCAATTCAACTTTTTTAATGATAAAACCAAACTCCTCTTCGAAGAAAACCTTCAGTATTTCTTTTAATCGTCCAAACGAGCTGAAATGCATATATGCCTCTTTTTAAAGAACTTAAATGAACAGGGTTTAATAATGTTTTGGAAGAGAAAAAGAGAGGTAAATAAAAGAATTACATTTCTTTCTGTCCACGATGCCAACCAAGATGCCCAGAAAGTTTCGCGTCCATCTTGTTAATCGATTCTTTAAGATGAAATGAATATCCAATATTCGCAACCAACAATGCAATCACAAGTTCTTCAAACATTAAAATTCTACTAATATTTATCATTGTTGAATTGATGGGATTTTAATGTGCTCAAGAACATACAATATTTAGCCTATATGTTCTTGACAACCAAGACTACCGCCCAGTATTTTCCGCGCAAGTTCATAAGCGATGTAAACAATGAACAAAGCATAGAGCCAGTAAAGAACACGCTGAATCCTCATCGCACACCCCACAGCATAAGTACAAACCAAATAATCAACAACACAAGTATGACACCCATGAGGATAGTCACCAAGTCATATTTCATAAAAATAGACAAGTAAAAAGGGTATATAAATTTGTGTTGTGGTGAGGATTACGAAATCCATAGTCTGCACCCCACTTTGCTAATGGAGATAGTCGATCAATGAAGTAATCATAAAACAAAAGAAATAATCAAATAAAAACCATACGCCATAAGAAACAAACTAGCTAAAATTACAGGAATAAAGAGAATTCTATTCATCACACGAGTAAATACTACAGCATTCTTTTTCCCAAGAATAAAACGCCACATCCGCCCCTTGTTTGTATGATCAACAATTTCTTCATAAGTCCAATAGAGACGAAAATCTAAAAGATCAAAAATACAAAAAAAACTTACAAGAATAAGAATAATTCCTAAAGCAATAGGATGTGAATCTTGTGATCCTGGAATGATAAGCAGAACAACTAAAAACAAACCTAACAGAACAATCGGAAGAAAAACAAGCGAAGTCCGAAAGTGCTCTTCATTCTTTTTTCTCATAGAAAGTCCGTAAAAGAGATAGCCAATGATATACGGTACAGCGCACAAAAACCGTAAAAAAGTATTCTTTGGAAGCCTCATCATGCGACTAAAAAAGAATTGATTTAAAAAACTATAGAAATAATCACCCCAAAGCTATTTAAACACATCCCAGCGTCCTCAATTCCATGGTCGAACTTCTCATCGCAGAAAAACCCAGCGCAGCAGAGAAGATAGCTTTCGCATTAGCCGACAACAAACCCGTCAAAAAATCAAACAATCGCGTTCCTTATTACGAAATAATTCACAACGGAAAGAAATTGATCGTATGCGCAGCCGTTGGCCACTTATACAACCTCGCAGAAAAAACAAAAAAATGGACATACCCAGCGTACGACATCGAATGGAAAGATTCCCCAAGTGTCAGAAAGGACGCATCCTACGTTAAAGATTACATTGTTACACTAACAAAACTTGCAAAAGAAGCTGACGAATTCACCATCTGCACAGATTTCGATATTGAAGGCGAATTAATTGGTTGGAATGCACTACGCTTCGCGTGCGGCCAGAAAGACGGCCATCGTATGAAATTCAGTACATTAACGAAAGGCGACCTGCGCGAAGCATACGAAAAGAAAACAAAACACATTGATTGGGGCCAAGCGCACGCCGGCGAAACCCGCCACAAAATGGACTGGTTCTATGGTATTAACTTAAGCCGCGCATTAACCGCATCAATCAAGGCAGCAAAATCATTCAAGATCATGAGTATCGGCCGCGTCCAAGGACCCGCGTTAAAACTCATTGTCGATCGCGAACGTGAAATCACTGCGTTCAAACCACAACCATTCTGGCAGATTCAATTACTCGGCCATGCAAAAAGCAAAGACATTGAAGCCTGGCACGTTGAAGACAAATTCTGGGACAAAGATAAAGCAGACAAAGTATTCATTAAAGTGAAACACGAGAAAACAGCAACTGTCATGAACCTGAGACGTAACGAAGTGAAACAACCAGCACCATATCCGTTCGATTTAACAACACTTCAAACAGAATCATTCGGCCATATGGGAATCAGTCCAAAAGAAACACTCGCTCATGCCCAAAAACTATATCTCGCCGGAGTTATATCCTACCCAAGAACAAGTTCACAACAGTTAGACCCAAAACTAGGTTTCCATTCAATTCTGAATCAGTTGAAAAAAATGCCCAAGTACGAACAGCTAGCAGAAAAAATATTGCAGATAAAAGATCTCAAGCCAAACAACGGTAAAAAGACAGATCCAGCACATCCAGCTATTTATCCAACAGGCAACGTCCCAAAAACATTAACAGAACGCGAAGCAAAAGTCTACGATTTAATTGTCAAGCGTTTCCTTGCTACGTTTGGCCCAGACGCCACGATAGAAACGCTCGCATTGACAATGGACGTCAAGAAAGAAGAATTCAAAGCAAACGGCAAGCGCACAATAGTACCAGGCTGGCACATATTCTATATGCCGTATATTAAACAAAAAGAGATAGAATTGCCCGCAGTCAAAGAAAACGACGAAGTAAACATCAAAGAATTAAATTTGCTGAGCAAAGAAACACAACCTCCAAAGCGTTACACGCAGAGTAGTATTATCAAAGAGCTCGAAAAACGCAATCTAGGAACCAAAGCAACCCGCGCAGAAATAGTAGACACATTATTCAAGCGTGGCTATGCCGACGGTAAGCAAGTAGCAGCAACCGAACTGGGCATTCACACAATTAAAACACTCGAAAAGTATTCACCAAAAATTCTCGACGAAACATTAACAAGAAAGTTTGAAGAAGACATGGAAGAAATCCGTGAAGGCAAAGAAAAGCCAGATGAAGTGTTGGAAGACGCAAAAAAAGTGCTGACAGAAATTCTCGAAGACTTCAAAAAACACGAAAAGAACATTGGCGAAGAACTATTACAAGCCGTCCGTGACGAACGCGACGCCGCAAGTATCCTTGGCAAATGCCACAAATGTAAAAACGGCACGTTAAAGATCATCATGAGCAAGAAGTCAAAAAAGAAGTTCGTCGCCTGCGACCAATATCCCAAATGCGAAATCACATTCAATCTACCGCAAAACGCATTGATCAAACCAAATGAAACGCCATGCGCAACCTGTGCATATCCTCAAATCTTGATCATCCGTGCGCGAGCACGTCCACAAGTAACCTGTATTAATCCAACCTGTTCATCAAAGAAACTCGATAAAATCGAACAAAAAGAAGTCGACCAAATCGAAGCGGGCAAAGTGAAGAAGATGTGCAAACTGTGCAAGAGTCCCATGGTCGTTCGCAAGAGCTTCTACGGCATGTTCTTAGGCTGTTCGACATATCCAAAATGCAGAAGCACAGAAAAGCTCGATAAAGAAGAGAAAGACGGAGCGAAGAAAGATAGTAAGACAACAACAAAACCTGCAACCCCAAAAGCAAAAGTGAGCAAGCCGCGAGCGAAGAAGATAAAATAATTAGTATTTCTTCATTTTCCAGTATACAAGTGCGCCAAACAACGAGAGCAGAACAATAATCACAGGAAGAACATTTGATTCTTCAGGAGCAGGTATTTCAGTTTCAGGCAGTACCACCTCAGCGGTCTCGACACCTGTTGGCTCGATTTCTTTCCCTCCGATTGCAAAATAACTGAATCCAGGCGTTATTGCGGTATAATAAACAAAAGATTCATCTTCACGTTCAACATTCGTAGGCAATTCAGTCCATGCGGTCGAATATCTGTGCAATGCAACGTGATCAGACGCAAGACTGTTGCTTGTTAACCATTCCTTCGCAACTTTAAATGTGATAGTGACATCGTTTGCTTTTGTTTCAGGAACATTCCACGACATTTCAACATGTTTGTATACAGGTCGCGTGAAGGTCAATACAGAACTGGGCAATGCGTCAATTTTTTCAACTTTCACCCATACATCCTGAACCGTTTCAGTGACACTAAATACAACATGAGTAACACCAAGTTCGTCATTGTTAACAACAAGCTGAGCTGGTAGAGCCGGCGTTAATGCACTCCAGCTTTGATACGCAGACGAAGCCGCAGGAAGCGATTCACCGCCAGTTGCTCCCGCTGAAGCCGAAGGCGTAATCGCGCTTGAGCTGGATGATCCGCCGCCATTATTTGCTGCTGCTGCAGCAGCAGTCACTGCACCACTAACACTTGGACCCGTGCCCGAGAAATGAGGCAATCGTATCCAGATACGATTGCTTGATGCATCGATGTAACAGGGATGAGTAACGTTGATAGAGCTCTGGTTCGTTCCGCACGTTGTTTGATTCAGCAACTTTGCCCATGCTGCCTGCTGTGCAGAATAATGAGAATGATTTGCTGCCAGATGAGCAACATCCGTTCCATTACTGGAAACGTTCCAGATAACATTCCAATTATCATCATAGAGAACAGGAATAGAGATATTGACAGGATTGCTATCGTCAAGCCCCGCACCCGCCGTTTCAGCATAAGGCATTGATATCAACACATAATCATAGATTGTTGGTCCAGCCGATCCAAAACGCATCGCAGAGCTAAAACCACTCGATGTGCCCGACGTTGCCGAATCGTCAAACAGTGCATCCGGAGGTCCGGACGCAAGCATATCGACATTAACATAATGAACAATAATACCTGAGGACAATAAACCCATACGGAAACTCAGTTTGCCCCCCCCTAAAACTGCACTCATGGGGTTGAAACCACCTTCTTCACCGAATGACTGTCCTGATTCACTGCTTCCAATATAACACCCTACGGATGGATTGGGGATATCACAAGTTGCGTTTGATTTAATGAGTGCAATACTGAGCCCGCTTAACGATGCGCCATCAATATCACCGGGCTGAAAAGCAGTAACGGTTATATTTTGTGGTGTTTGTACCTGATCGAATGTATACGACTTCTTTTTAGGAGCAAAATCACCATTCCCCCCGCTCACAAAAACGTTCATTTCCTTAACACCCGTGAGGTTTGGTAACGGAACATAAAAAACTGAATTAGTTCCCTGATCAATATCAAGCATCCATGTAAATTCTTGTGATCCAAATGCGGAATAATCGACAGTAACTTCGATATGTGCACTAATGCTGGTCATCGAATTATTTGTAGAATTAACAATGGTAAAAGCTCGCATAGCAGTTGATGAATTGAGACCCTCACCATTCAAGGTGTCTCGGGTAATATTTCTATGCTCCCCAAGCAATACAGATAGGGCAGTAAAATTAAAACTTTGAATGCCATTACCGATAGCACTGATATTCTTAAATCCGCCATAATAGACCGTACCATTGCGTGCCGTAGCAAAAAGCATGATCGCTGATGTTTCAGCCGGCGTTGAAGGCAGCGTGATATTATAGAAGCCCGAGGATGCATTGAAAATATCAGTGCCATGGACACTGAGATTGTTTGGATCAGATCCATTATTCAGACGCAACATGCGACTAATATTAAATGGAAGATCTCCAAAGTTCAGGTGAATCATATTGCCCGGCTCTATGAGATAAGGAATAACTACAAATTCATTCCATCCACTGATGCCCGTATAATTAATATATCCCGAAACATGAACAAAATTCATCGTCGTGTTGAATTTATAATGAAGTGTATCTGTTGTGACATTAAATGTTGAAAGTGAATTCACAGTATATGAGAAATTAGCTGAAAAATTATTCCAGTTAAAGCTGATGGGCATACTTTCATTAGGATAAATCATGATAGAATACTGACGATCCTTGGGAACGTTGATAATTGCGGATCGAACCATTGAATCGAACTGCATTGCGACAGGATATCCCAACGCTTGATCTTTAATTTGATAGTTAAATGGAACTGCTGTGCTAGTACCATTAATCGCAGTAATATTGATAGTGCCTGCTTCCTTCAGATAAAAAGTTGTTCCTGCAATTGCCTGCAGCACTTGCGAAGGAAATGCGGGCGTATTTTGTCCTATCCACGTAATTGTTCCACTGCTTTCGTTTATCTGTGTGATCTGCATCTCATAAAACGCGCCTGCGATATCAGACACGGAAAAATTAAACCAGCCAGATCCGTTGGTGAGCGTGCCATTATATCCTATGATCGCAAAATTAGAGCCTCGCACAGTAATATTAACAAGAGATCCATTGAGAGGATTACCTTCTACATCTAAGACAGTACCATTGAATTGAAATGCTGAGACTGAAGAGACTAATAAAATGAGCAAAACGAAATATAAATATTTGATCACCATTTTTAAGAACAGCAAAGTTTATCGAAATATATAAATTATACGTTTTTTGCCACGAAGCCGCAAGCAGACTATGGCAGGCAAAAAATGTGGCCAGGGAATGATAAAAATCATCGTCAGCAACACGCAAGCAATTTCGATGATAGAAAAGAAACAAAAGCAAAAAAAGGTAAGTGATTACTTTCTATTGTAAATATTATCATGATGATCAAAATCGTCAAAAAGAATTTCATTTAAATTGTTGTTAAACTGAAAAACAAGCACAAAGTGACCAACATGAACTCGTTTCGAGTCTTTGAGATTATACTTAAGATTTTTATAATGTTCAACATCAGAGTTGTTAATGACTTCATTCATCTTAGAAAGAATTCGCTCATGAAGTGACTTGTCTTTTTTACCAAGCTTTTCGAGTATATGCTGAAGATTTTCACTAATTCTAAAATCATACATCCAAATCAACTCATAGCTCGGCGCAATTCTTCAATAGAATTGTATTTGATGTATTTGCCCTTTCTAATTTTATTAAGCTTCTCTTCGTACTCAGGTCGCAGCTCAGGTTCTAGCAAAGTTTCTTCATATTCTTTAACTACGATATTGATTGCCTCAGATTTATCTTTCAGACCAAACTTAGCTTTCACAATATTAAGAACACGATTTGCCCGTACATCAATATCTATAACAGCTTGAACCATATATACATCACGTATACTCCTAGTATATTTAAGATATATAAATCTTGCTAAAACGAGCCAATTAGGCATAAGAATGAGTAAATTTCAGCAAGCAAATCAAACAATTACATTAGACCAACCAAATAAATAAAAACCTCTAAATCTCAGCCGATTAAATGGCGTTTGAAGATAAAATAGTGATTTACCAAACAAACAAAGGAAAATTCTACACAGAAGGACAAAACCATGTTATAGCAGCAGAAAAAGCACTTCACAAAGAATTTGATTATTACCTAACGCGAGTTCCCGAACCATACGCAACACATACAAGAGAAAGTCTCAAAACAAGCGACATATTATTACCCGGCGTCGAAGCATTACTGTTCGGCGAATTAAGAGAAGGAGCACAAGCAACTCAGCCACTGGACGAACGAGTAATGATTACAGCAATAGGAACAATAAGTAAAAACGATTACAAAAGAAAACACCCTAATATTCCCGTTTCAGATTCTCAATAAACCGTTCAAAATCATCCGCTTGAATCACAGCGCCACATGCATACTCATGTCCGCCGCCTCGTCCGCGCACACCCACAAGTGCTTTCTGCAGTGCCGGCAATATCGGTTTCTTTCGTGATCGTAAACTGCATTTATACTCTTCATTCTTCCGTCGACACACAAGCGTCACATACTGAGGAAATCGATGAGACAATTCATTGCTTAAATCGCTGCTAAAACTCCATTGATCTTCTTCATAGCGAAATACAACAAACCCATCCTGCGGCTCAGTTTGCGCAGCCCGCGAAATCAATTCGTCATAAAGTTTGCTCACTTTTTCATAATACTGATAAACAAATCGTCCGTGTTTAGTCTTTTGCTCAAGAATTTCATCAGGAGATTTAATTTCAATCATCCCACGAACACATTTGAACACAAGATTGTTTTGTCCTTTCAAAATAAAAGAGTAAACCCGCGCCAATTTTCCCAGCGTCGTATCAAACATCGCAACTTCTTCCGTCTTAACAGAAGCGGGCAATAAATCCGGATACAACTTGCGAAACGCCGTCTTGAAATCCGGCACATACCAATCTGCAACACACCCAACTGCTGCAATCCACATATCATTATCGTATTCCTTCCGCACAATTTCGTACGCAATACGCGTCGTCGGAATATATGCATCTTTCTTCTTGATGCGCGGATTGTAATAGTTGACATTCTCTCGGACTAATGGTGTATGATGATCAACCCAAAAAACAGGAATTTTACCAGAAACACGATGCACGCCATCAATAAAATTCTGTTCAACACACGGCATATCGAGGATAAATACTGCATCCGGCTGAAACCTTTCCGCCTGATTCACCCAGTTTTTATCTAAGTATGACGTCGATTTAACGAGTATGCCTTTACCCTCATGACCAAGTGATTTGCTATAACGATAAAGCAGTAAGAAGCTACAGAGCCCATCAGGATCAGAATCATAAAAGAACAACGGCTTTTTCGACGTTTTTAACGCATCTAATAACTCACTCAGCTGCTTCTTCGGTAATATCATAACCATACTGAGCTTAATAAATGGAGGATAGATAAAGGTTTCGATGGGAAATGTATTCAAGATAGTTTAAGCAAGTGCAAAAAATGCACAAAAGAAGTTTCCATGGAACAATTTTCAACTATATAGATAAGTTATGGAGCAATTTACGAGAATTCACATTCAGAAATCGAACAGTTCTTGAAGTCTTTTTCATTATGCTTTATACAATAGAACAAGCACTATTAGTTTGGCTTACATATCGAGTAGATGATGCCGTTGAACTGTCAAGAACTGGCGGACTGAAAGTCCGCAGCATGTTCTTGATCATGCTCAGAAATGAGCAATCGCAAACTTCGGGCTTCAGCCCGATGATAAGATAGCTCATTTCTGACATTTCACTAATAATATCGATTTTCGCAATGATAGTATTAACAACGTTTTCACTTCATAAACTGGTCATGGAATCACGAATTAGAGTCCTAGAAACAAGATTAAATGAAACATATGGTGACAAATTTTCTCTAGAGAAAAAAGTAAGTGAAATGAAGGAAAAATATAGTCAAACTATTGATCAATTAGAACAAAATCTTTAAATAATCCTAAAAAAACAAGGAAACAATGACCAAATCGAGGAAAGAATTACTAAAAATTGTGAAAAAAAAACCATGAAGAGATAGATCAATTATACAAAGAATTTCAAGAACATAGCAAAGAATTTGATAGAAAATTTAGAGAGATTATGGCTGCGTTGTAGTTCTAATGTATTTATGTGACTTAGATGCTGAAGGAAATACGCTTCGTTTTGACGCTTTTTAATCAGACCATCTGGGTGCAGCACGACGGACGTCATCGTGTTGCGTATCCCCATTCGCTGATTATCTAAGACAAAATAAAACACATAGTATCACTATCTACAAAAGATAAGTACAATCAAAAATAAGCAACCTTTTTATTCTTCCCCACCAAAATTTAATAGATGCATCTCCGCCCCGTCAAATACACCGACATCGAACAATTCCCCACCTACAGAAAACTTCAAAGTGACGTCAAGGAAAAGTTCTTCGGTTCTTCACCTGCGCCATTTATCGGCAGATCCGGTTATCCCAGCGTCAACGTCGGAATTCTATCGCCGCAAGAAACCAAAGCAGACGCATGGATCCACGACGCCCCACAATACTGGTCACAAAACAACTTCTCCATTAACCAAGTCGCTGATCTCCGAATGTCATTAATCAATTCAAGAGACAAAGCTCACATCAAAACAACCCCAAGAATCGCACAGCTCGCCTTAGAAATAGGTTTAGCACAGAAACCCGTTGACGTCGAAATCCAACTAAAAAAGAAACCAAACCTCAAACCGTTGACAGATTATATTGTCACCCCCATGGGTCCCGGCGCACAACTGAAATTCGCAAAGATCACAGAAAATCCAAAAATGAATCGTTACGTCGAAAAAGCGCACAGCGACACTGATCTGAAAGCAAGTCAAGCTTTACAATATCTCTACAAAAACAATACCGACGAAAACGTCTTGACAAGAATCCTCAGCGTCGGCTCACTCGGCATCGGCAAGAACCGAAAACTCGTCCCAACACGTTGGTCTATAACCGCCGTCGACGACAGCCTAGGAAAAAACATCATCACCGAAATCAAAAACTACCCAACAACCGACATCAAAGCTCATTTCGGCGGCTTCATGGGCAATTACTTCTTGATTCTTATGTTACCCGACGTTTACAGTTATGAGCTATTCGAAATGTACGCACCCGACAACTTCCTCAACAAGAGTTCCGACATCAAATATACAACCGACCACGAATTTTACGATGGGAGAAGCACATATGCAAGCAACACCGCCGGAGGATATTATGCCGCTCGTCTCCCAATCCTCGAAGAACTCAAAAAACAACGCCGCCAATCCACAATCCTCACGTTGCGCTTCATTACATCCGAATACACAACACCATTAGGCGTCTGGGTCGTCCGCGAAGCCGTCAGAAAATCCTTAGCAAGTAAACCAATAGAATTCGCATCCAAAGAGTTAATGTTCTCATTCGCGGCCCAACTCGCCGTAAAGAGATTCGGTGTAAATGTGTACGAAATATTCAGACGAAGTAAAGTGTTAAACCAGATTAAGACGCAGAAGAAGTTGAGTGGATTTCTATAATTCAATTTAGTTTTTAGTGAATAGTTACTAAAGAGAAGGTACATGGTGTCGTAATGCGCATTACAACACAAATTGATATACTTCAAATTCTCAGTTAGATTTAGAAAACAAAAAGAAAAAAAGAGTCACATAAACAGCTACAACAGTCTGATACGAAGTTTATTTGACCAAAACAAGTATATAAAACTTATGCCGGGGTCGCATAAACAGGAAGTGCGACAGTCTGATACACTGTGATCAGTAATAATCTCTGGGTTCAAACTTTGCATGACCAGCGCATGTGGGTGAAACTCCCAGCCCCAGCGGCTTTTTCTAAAAGCTCACCCCATCCTATACTTCAATTCCAATCCTAAGAAATGCATGATCTTTCGCCGTGTTACAACACCAATGACATTCTCTCCAGAAACAACAGGTATCAAACTCAGCTCACTCTCTTCAATCTTCCTGAGCGCATCATAGGCATTATCCTTCATAGTAACCTTAGGTACGCGTGCCACCGGTATCAACAATGGTAAAACCGGGAGGTTGTTCCATTCATCCCGCCCAACTTTCGGCATCTTATCCATATCAACTACACCCAAGAACTTCTTGTTCTCAACCAAAAACGTCGTATGTTCCGTCTTCTTATAAAGTGCAACAATATCAGAATAATGATCAACCGGCGTCAACACACCAGGCTTCTTCTCCATGATAGTTTTAACTGAAACTTTCCCTAAAATCGATTTAATGACAACCGTTTCATAACTTCCTTTCGCAACATACCAAATAAATCCGCCGATAAAAATAAGCCACAATCCACCGACTGCACCTGCAAACAGCGTAAGTACGCCCATGATGGCAAGCGCTCCCCCAAATCCTCGTCCGCCCTTGCTTGCAATGCGCGTTGCAACAGTGATATCTTTATAATAGAACATTAACAGCGCGCGAAACACGCGCCCACCATCCAGTGGATATGCAGGAACCAAGTTAAACAGCGCAACACCAACGTTCAACGTCCACAAGTAGCCCGTAATCGCAATCACCGGAACCGACGTCGCCGTCACATGAATCAAATAAAGGAATCCACCAAACGCTAAACTAAACAACGGTCCTGCCAGCGCCATCCAGAACTCAGTAACAGGCTCAACATCTTCCTGCGGAATACTTGCAACTCCCCCAAAAAAGAACAGCATGATCTTCTCAACTTTCAGTTTGCGCATGTTCGCCACAAGCGAATGTGATAATTCATGAAGCAAAATAGAAACAAACAGTAATACCGCTGCTCCTACTCCTAATAACCAATAACCATTCGAACTAAATCCACCGTAATACGTAGGAAAATAATCAGTAGCGAGTTGATATGCAACGAGTATAAAGATGAACCACCAAGAATAGTGCAGATACACATCTATACCAAACACCCGGAAAATACGATGACCACTTTTACCCATGAAAAAAATGATTATTTTGGAATATTTAAGGGTTTGGGAGTACATAATCGTTTGTGACGTACACTATTATCCTCCGTGGCGCAGAGCGAGCCGAATGGCGAGCGGAGGGCACACAGTAGTGTGACCGACTGCCGCCAAGGAGGAGGATAATAGTGCAGTAAAGAAATCAGACTAATTACGACAACCATCTCCAAATTAAACATTTTATAATAATGTACACCATATATACACACACTTATATACAACTACAACATAGTATGGTATAGGATTTTTACTCAGGTGAACTGATAACGATTCTGGAGGTCACATGGCAATATCAAGCAAGACGAGGCGAAACGCAAAGAAGCGAGTATCCAAATCAGGCAAAGGTAAAAAATCAAAACCTAAGAAGCGATAATTTTATTGCGGCGCTTGCCGCATTTTTTATTTCTAATAATGTTTTTCTAATAACTTAGCTTATGTAAATGGTGAAAATTATAGATTCTACTCCAACATATTTAATCAGCAAATGAATGCACGCAACACGACGTCGTGCTGCACCCAGATGGTCTGATAATGAAAGTCAAAGTAAAAAGAAGTAAAATGTATAATCCCAACAACATAATCAAATACAAAAGTCCTAATAACGCTTAAATCTCGATTGCCGCTGTGGCTTTCTAGAATGTCGTTGTTGATGTCGTGGCGGCGGTCGAGCAGTCGATCCAGTTGCGTTTTGAGCAGTATTCGAATGATAATTATGTGTCATAACTTCAATCTTTAATCGGATAATTCGTTCAATATGCCGCAGAAAATCTCGTTCATCAGCAGCGCAAAATGAGTACGCTGTGCCCTCTGCTCCTGCGCGCGCAGTTCTACCAATTCTATGAACATAATTTTCAGGTTCATTGGGCAGTTCAAAATTAATAACATGAGAGATATTATCAATATCAATGCCACGTGCAGCAATATCAGTTGCAACAAGAACTTTCGTCCGTCCGGACTTAAAGTTCTGAAGTGCTTGTACTCGTGCAGCTTGAGATTTATTGCCATGGATCGCATCAGTTTTCACGCCATTCTGAGTGAGAAATACTGAAAGTTTATTCGCGCGGTGCTTTGTACGAGTAAAAACGAGCACTGAAGTAAGATGTTTTTGTCGAAGAAGCTCAAGAAGCAGCTTTTCCTTAGCAGCCGAATCAACAAAAAACACACACTGTTTGATACGCTCAACCGTGGTTGATTGAGGCGCAACTTCAACTCGATCAGGATTTTTGAGTAATTGATGTGCAAGTTGACTCACTTGAGGGGGCATCGTCGCCGAGAAAAATAATGACTGACGCTTATGAGGTAACTTCGATATGATTTTTCGAATGTCATGAATAAAACCCATATCAAGCATGCGATCCGCTTCGTCTAACACAAAAAACTCAATGTCGCTCAATCGCACTTTACCCTGATTCATTAAGTCAAGTAAGCGACCAGGCGTCGCAACAACAATATCGACTCCTCGAGTGAGAGCATGAACCTGAGATCCTTGACCAACACCACCGAAAATAACAGTATGTTTAAACTTCAAAAACTGACCATATGCTGTGAAACTCTCACCTATTTGCAATGCAAGTTCACGAGTAGGAGCAAGAACAAGCGTACGAAGCGTACGCGGATACTTTTCAGTCATACGTTGAAGAATAGGCAATACAAATGCTGCAGTCTTGCCTGTCCCCGTCTGTGCAATCCCCACAAGATCTTTGCCTGTAAGAACTATAGGAATAGACTTCAATTGAATAGGCGTCGGTATTGTATAATGAAGTTTTGTTAACGCGCGTTCAAGTGGTTCGATGAGATTGAGTTGTTTAAACATTGGATTTTAATGACCTTATGAGGTTATAAATGAATGCCCTATTTAAAGAGATTGTTTAGAAGCACGTAATAAGTTA
>Ga0209542_10001450_pt1 | contig 55562 bp, 56 predicted proteins | sample RifCSPhighO2_01_FD_184028 | JGI IMG/M metagenome (GOLD analysis project Ga0209542, IMG submission 184028) | Soil microbial communities from Rifle, Colorado - Rifle CSP2_plank highO2_0.1 (SPAdes) (version 2) | ecosystem: Environmental > Terrestrial > Deep subsurface > Rock core/Sediment ... | reverse complement strand
ATTATACCTTGTCGTTCCCGTTTGTCAACCCCAAACGAATTAGAGCGGAAGAAACATGCTTAGGTACCAGTTTACGATAGGCGCTCCAAAAAAGAGCGCGAGGAACGTGCCGAGCACGAGAAACGGACCGAATGGAACCTGGGACTTCCATTGTTTCTTTTTAAAAAATATCAGAAAGAGCGAGAGGAGGGCCCCAACAACAAAAGCGAAAAAGATCGCAACGATAATGCCAGGAAACCCGAGCACCAGGCCCATGAGCAGGGCGAGCTTTGCGTCTCCGAATCCCATCCAGGTCCCTTTTGAAAATGCGTATATCGCAAAGAAGAATGCGCTCGCGAGAATGCCAGCGCCAGCAGGATTCAATAATGGTTCTAAATTTCTAATTCCTAATTCCAAATTTCTAATCAAATCCCAATTTTCAATGACCCAAACAAAAAGAGTGTACCCAATCGTCATCCCGATTGCAAGAAAAAGTGGGGTATCGGGAATAATGTAGTGCTTCAGATCATATACGAAAATTACTATGAGTGAGCTCGTAACAGTCAAAAGATATATAAGTTTTAAAAATTGAAGAATTGAAAATTCATTGAAAATTGAGAATTGATAATTGAAAATTAAAAGAAACAGCGCTCCTGTGACGAGTTCAACAAGAGGGTACTGCCAAGAGATTTTCCTTTTGCAGTATCTACATTGCCCTTTGAGTAAAGCAAAGCTCAGGAGAGGAATAAGATCGAACCACGCAAGACCATGCTTACAAGATGGACAGAAAGACCTTCCTTTAAAAACAGTAATACCCTGTTTTCTACGACCGTTGGAATCAGAGTATAACTCTTCTTGAAGGAAAAGTCGGTAAATGATCGCATTAAGAAAAGAGCCTGCGACAAGGCCGAAAAGAAAAATGAAAACCAATGAAAGTGTCATCGGTTCCCATTATACCATGCGAGATTGCTTACCAGCAGCTGACCGCCGCGGAAAGCGTGGTAGCCGGTTTTGCGGCCAAATCAAATCGCGTTCCTTTTTCTGAAGCTGCAATCCACAAGCTGGAACGCTCCATCTGCGTGTACACGCAGTACTTCGTGGTTACCGTGCTGTTCGCAGACCACGCATATTGTTGGTTTCCCGAGTTTGTGGGATCTGTTGGCAGAGGACACATGTAACAGGGAGTTGAATCCGTATCGATGTTCGTAATGGCGTTTGGCGAGTCGGCAGTGGCGTTAGAGGGATATTTTTCGACTCCTGCAGCGCACGTGGTATCGTCATAGCAAAGCTCCATTGCGGTGGCTATCTGCCGAATGTCTGCCTGGCGCCTGGCGTCTTTGGCTGTCTGACGGGCAGGACCGAGCGACACGAGCACAATGGCCGCCAATATGCCGATGATGGCCATCACGACCATAAGCTCAATGAGAGTGAAGCCCTGACTGACGACTGACGACTGACGACTTAAGACATTATATTGTTTCTTCATATGATTCAGTAATGATCTAATGGGCGGCGACCTTTGTCAATGAGTCAATGATATCACGTGGTGCCTATCTGATACAACGGCAGAACCACGGCTGCCATAAGAAATCCGACTCCAAGCCCCAGAACGATGAGAAGCGCCGGCTCCAAAATGCTGAGCAGGCTGTCCACCGTGCGATCAACTTCCTGCTGGTAGAAGCGGGCTACCGCCAGAAGGGTTTCTTCCATGTTTCCCGCCCGTTCCCCTACATCGAGCATCTGGGTAAAAAGCGGAGGAAATTCCTTTGGATATCGCTGAAACGTACCGCTTATTTGCGTTCCGTGTGAAATGGCTTCTCTGGATTCATCTATGATCCGTTCGTACACCGAGTTGCCCACGATCGAAGCCGAGATCTCCAAAGACTGAATGATGGGGATGCCTCCTGCGATAAGGGAGGCCAAGTTTTCCGCAAAACGCGAAAGGTACACCATTTTGAGGAATGGGGATATGAGGGGGATACGCAGAAGCAGCTTTCCGATAGCGGCTTTCCCTTCCTGGGTGCGGGCCCACCTTACCCACACGATGCCCAATGCTATCATAAACAAGAGCAGAAGCCAGCCCCATGACTGCAGAAAAGCGGTAAACGCGATCACGCCCCTTGTGATGGCGGGCAATTCCTGTCCGCTTTCTTTCAAGACGTCCGTGAGCTTGGGAACCACGAAAAACACCATAAGGAAGAGCACGCCTATTGCCAAGACAACGACGAAAATGGGGTAGACCAGGGCCCCCTTGATCTTACTCACCAGCCCGTATTCGCGCTCCATGTGATCGGCCAGTTTGTCGAGCACCTCGGCAAGCTTTCCAGAAACTTCCCCCGACTTCACCATATTCACGTAAAAGGAAGAAAACACCTGCGGATATTCCGAAAGAACCTTGGAAAACGCGGCTCCTCCTTCAACCATTTCTGACATTTTCAGTATTTTCTCTTTGAACGCGGGGTTCGCAGACTGCTGGGAAATGACGTGGAGAGATTCCACCAGCGAAACCTGAGATTTGAACATGATGGCGATCTGCCGCGAAAACGTCACCACCTCTTTGAACGAGACATGCTCAAACAAGGCGATGCGCTTTGAGTACCAGGGAGCTTCTCCGGCTTCTTCAAGGAGCGTGACGTACATGCTCCGCCGCCCCAGCAACTGCAACGCGGCCTCCCGCGAAGAAGCGTCTATGACGCCTGACTGCGTCTCTCCCTTTTCGTCTCGTGCCTGGTAGTTGAACTTCATACCTCTGTTCACCCGCGAGCAAGCGTGCGCAGTTCCAGAGGGTTGAGCGAATATGCCAAGGCGTTCTCCAATGTAATTTCCCTGGCTTTCACGAGGTTCGCGAGCGATCGGTTGAGGGAAATCATGCCGTGGTCGGCCGAGGTTTCAATAATGAGAGGGATTTCGTGCACCTTGTTTTCCCTGATGAGATTTGCGACTGCCGGCGTGGCGAACAGTACTTCACACGCGGGAATGAGCCCTCCTTTTGTGCGGGGCAGAAGGCGCTGGGACACGATGCCGAGCAAAGCTCCCGACAACTGCGAGCGCACCTGGGCCTGCTGTTCCGCGGAGAACGAATCCACGATGCGATGAATGCTCTGTGAAGCCGAGTTCGTATGGAGCGTCGCAAATACCAGGTGCCCGGTTTCGGCTGCGGTCAAAGCGGTCGCTATGGTTTCGGGATCTCGCATCTCCCCCACCATGATGATATCCGGGTCCTGCCTGAAGGTGGAGCGCAAGGCCTTGGCGAAACTCTTCGTATCCTGTCCCACTTCCCGCTGTTCAATGATGGCCAAGTCGTCTTCAAAGATATACTCAATGGGATCTTCAATGGTAATGACGTGGTCGGCCCTCGTGTGATTGATCTCCTCAATGAGTGCAGCCAACGTAGTTGACTTGCCGTGTCCCGAGGGACCCGTCACGAGCACAAATCCCTGAGACGACTTTGTGAATTCAGAAAGAATCGAGGGGAGACTGAGTTCGGCTACGCTCTGGATTTTGAAAGGGATGAGTCTGAGCGCGCATCCAACGTTCCCGCGCTGCAAGAACACGTTCACCCGAAACCTTCCCTTGTCTTCTAGCTGGTATGAAAAATCTATTTCCTTTTCTGCCAGAAACTCCCCTTTCTGCTCTTGGGAAAGAAGCTCGAACGCAAAATCTTCCGCGTCCTGGGCAGAGATAACGGGTTTTTTCACGAGGGGCACCAGGCGCCCGGACACACGGAGAACGGGAGGATGGCCTACGGAAATATGCAGGTCCGAGGCCTGTTCTTTAATGGTGAGATCCAGCAGTTCTTTCGCGAATGATGAATTTGCCATGGTTATTTCCCCGTTCTTCTTCCCTCGTCGTCTCCGAGTCCGGTCACGTGCAGGACTTCTTCAATGGTAGTCACTCCGTCAAGCGATTTCAAGATGCCGTCCTGGAAAATGGTAACCATCCCCTGCAGTTTCGCTTCTTCGTTAATGACCGCTTCCGATGGCTCTTTGAGAATGACATTTTCCAGGTTTTCCGTCATCGTAAGCACCTCGAACAGCGCTACGCGGCCCGAATACCCGGATTCCCCGCACTTCTTGCATCCGACTGCCTTGAATGCGACAAGCTTCCCTCCTTTGAGTTTGGGGGCTATGCGCTTCTGAAACGAAGGGGGAGATTTTTTGAGCTCTTCCAAAAGCATGTCGTTCAATTCCTTCTTGACGCTTGTCTGCTGTCTGCATTCCGCGCACAGGCGCCGCACCAAGCGCTGGGCAACCATAAGGTTGAGGGCGGCGGGAAGCAGGTATTTTTCAATCCCCATGTCAATGAGCCTTGGAATGACGCCGATGGCATTGTTGGTGTGCAGCGTAGAAAGCACGATGTGTCCGGTAAGCGCCGCGTGGATGACGAGAGTTGCCGTTTCTTCGTCACGCACCTCTCCCACCATGATGATATCGGGGTCCTGACGCAAAATCTGACGGAGCCCCTGGGCAAAATCGTATCCCAATTCGGGACGCACCTGGGACTGACTCACCCCTTCAATAAAGTACTCAACCGGATCTTCCAGGCTCACGATGTTAACCTCTTCACTATTCAACATTTTCAGTCCCGTATACAGCGTCGTCGTCTTTCCGGATCCTGTTGGACCTGTCACAAGCACCAATCCGTATGGCTTTCTTAAAGCTACCTTGAACTTTGCGAGATTTTCTCCTTCCAATCCCAAATCTTCGAATGTTTGCAGTCCCGCGTTAGGATCGAGCACGCGGATAACAACTTTTTCTCCAAGAGAGGTCGGAAATGTTGAGACTCGAAAGTCGATGGTTTGAGATTCTACCGCGGTGGAAAATCTTCCGTCCTGGGGAATACGCGTTTCGTCAATCTTCATGTTGCATAAAATCTTGATGCGGGAAATCACCGCAGGGTGCACCCTCAGGGGAAGGATAAGGGAGGAGTGAAGCTGTCCCAGCAAACGAAATCTGACGCGCAGATCTTTACGAGTAGGTTCAATGTGGATGTCGGACGCCCTCGTCTCAACGGCGGTTCGCAGGATGACAGCCACCATCTTGGTGATGGGAGCTTCTTCCACGATGCGCGTAAACCCGTCTGACTCTTTCTGGGATTTGGCAGATCCCTGGCTCATTTCTTCTTCAAGTTCCTCAAGCGCCTTGGTTACCTCCCTGCGCAGATTCCGATACTCCTTCATAACGACTTCAAAGGAGGCCGGCGTAATAAGGGAAATCTGATATGAAAAATTTCCCTGGCGCGCCAAAAACTTCAGTGCTTCCTGCGCCTTGGAGTCGTCGGGATTTACCATGCCTACCTCCAGCTCATTTGCGGTCCTGGAAAGCGGCACCATCTTGTAATAGCGTGCGGAATCTTCGGGGATGAGTTCAAGCGCCTTCAAAGAAATCTCCTGCACGTCCACTTTCCGAATCTGAGGTGTTTTTAAGATATCCATCCCGTTAGAAGTTTAGTCTGATAAACGGATTTGCTTTCTCGGTTTTTGCAGGGATCTCAACGGGAGCAAAGGGATTTCCCAGTTCCTGGAATACGGGATTTTCAAACACCCCAAAGTCAATACTAACTTCCCTGGGCGAAGGAAGGGAAAAAGATGAGGACGCCTCCCTGGGAGCTGAAGAGAAAAATCCGAACCAGAGCACGAACAGGGTGATGATTGCCATGCCGGCAACCACAAATACCAGTATTTGCTGCCTTTTCTTTTGTTGAACAAATGTGATTGCCATATTTAGTAGGAATAGGCCTGAAGGGTAACGCTGAACTTGAAGGTGCTTCCGCGCTCGGGCGAATCAAACTTCAGGGCCTTGATGCTGAGCAGGCGGGGCAATTTCCTCGTACTCACGAGAAATTCCTTGAGCGCTTCGTAGGTGCCTTCCATCTCCATATTCACTTCAATGGTGCGAAATCGCAGTGTCTGCTCCGCCTCTTGCGCTACCACTCCCACGAATGAATTGATGGAGCGCAGAGCCAATCCCGACTGGGAAGCTGTCTGGGAAAGCGCTTCATATAAGGAGGGGAGAGAGGGCTCGTCTGGCAGAGACTGTTCAATGAGCGTAAGTTTTTCTGAAGGCTGGCTTGCGATTTCCTCTTGGAGCTGCTTAAGCCGATTGAAGTATGCTTCGAGATTCTTCAGCTCAAGCTCTCGTTCCTGCAGCTGATTCTGGAGAGCAGAGAAGGTCTGAAAGTTGGGCCAAAGCAGAAATACGATAACAAGCACAGAGATTGCCAGCAACGCTCCAACCGCTCCCAATGGAATGTTTTGTCTCATGGATTCATAGATAGATCAACCGAGAACTCCACGCGGCCCTGATCTCCAAGCTCAATTTCTGTTAAATGAAGATTCTTGATTTCGCTTTTGCTGCGCAGCAGCAGAATTTGTTCGTCCAGATGCTTGAAGGTGTCTGTTTCTCCCTCAAGAAGAATTTTGTTCTTTTCCAGGTCTACGGCCAGGCCGGTGAATGCCACCGCAGGGTGGACAGATGTTTCAAGAAACGAAAACAAAGGGAGAGGAGTGCGGCGGCCGTCTGCCAGCACTTTAAAATCACCAAGTTTCTGCTTGAGGCCCAGCACCTCATCCTCAAGCTGCTTTTGTTCCGGAGACGGATCTGCCAGAAGCCGCTGTTCCAGGTTCTGAATGGAGACCCGCTTCTGTTCCTGCAAACTCTTGAGTATGAAAAATCCTCCGGCCACCGCGGCGGCAAGCACCAGCGAGGCGACAAGAAGAATATTGACTGCGGGCGGAGTTTGCTCTTCTCGTTTTGGAATAATTTCTACCATAGTTATTCGAGTGCCCGGAGCGCCATTCCCACGGCAACTGCGTAGGAGGGCCCCAGGGGCTGCAATGTATATTCTAGCACCGGCGAATAGAAAATCGTATGGAAGGGATTAATAATTTCAACTGTCTTTCCTGTGCTTTTGGCGACGTAGTCTTTCAGCCCCGGCAGAAGAGCCGCCCCTCCGCCGAGAATAATTTTCTGGATCTCCTTCCCCTTCGAATCTTTAAATGCAAGCGCCTGCGCTTCAATTTCCTTTATAATCAGATCAACGAGCGGAGAAAGGACCGTGGCTGTTTCGGGGGCTGCAATGCCTTTTACCGCTTTTTCACGTTCTGCGGTTTCGTAGTCTGTTGAAAACGCCTTTGCCAAGCGTTCGGTCAGCGTATTCCCCGCGATATCAAAGCTGTGCGAACTGCGGAGCATTCCTTCGGATACGACGTTCACCGTCGTGCTCTGAGCTCCGATATCCAGAAGAACGGTCGGCGTGCGCTCGTCTCTTGACCAAGAACGAATGAGTCCGAATACTTCTGCCTCCAGAGCGACAAGGTCCAATTCGCATATTCGGGCTATCTCCTGGTATTGATTCACGACTTCGTTGGGCACCGCGACAAGCAGCACGTCAAAAGGATCTTTGGACTGGGTGGCGTGATTCACGATCTCCCAATCAAAGACGACCTCCGAAAGCGGGACCGGAATGTGGCGTCGCGCTTCGTAGGCTACGGCATCCGGTATTTCTTCTTTGCTCATGGGAGGAAGCTGAAAGTTGGTGAAGAAGCTTGAAAAATCCGGAAGAGAAAACACCGCGCGCCTGCTTTTAATATTCGCTTCCTGCAGAATTGCTTTCAGGGCTCTGGCAATATCGCGCGTCTCCAGCAAAAGCGTGCTCTTCTCAAACGTGCGGAACGGCTTCTTGTACAGAGCAGGGATGCGAAGCTCTCCGTAATTCTTCAGATTTCTTCGCTCTCCCCACCTGGACAACTCCACGATTTTCAAAGAAGACGTGCCGATATCGATGCCAAGCGCCGCACCCGGAAGCACCCTGAGAGGCGGCAAAGAAAAAGACGGGAAATTGGGAAGATTGGGAAGATTGAAAGAACCGAAGGGAAGTTCTATTTTCATTGTATCACAAACATCGTTGCAATAATACCATATTCCTTACCTTGTATCCTATCACAATTATATGCTACCCTCAAAGCCTGGAAGGGTGGCCGAGCGGTTTAAGGCAAAGGTTTGCTAAACCTTGATTCCGTAAGGAGTCTCGTGGGTTCGAATCCCACCCCTTCCGCAGCGTAATAAATTGCATTGTGATGCAATTTAAACGCTGCTGAAACGTTTAAATTTTCGTAGAAAATTTATTACGTTTCGCCTTCATTATAACTTTAGCGAAGGAGGGTTGGCAGAACGGCTAATGCGTCGGTCTTGAAAACCGATGGGAGTAATCCCTTGTAGGTTCGAATCCTACACCCTCCGCCAAGCCCTCGTCGTTCAACGGACAGGACGGAAGCTTGCGGAGCTTCAGATAGGGGTTCGATTCCTCTCGAGGGCACCAACATGAATTTTTCTACGTCAGTCTCAATTATTCCCGGGGTGGGGTCAGCGTTTCAAAAAAAGCTCAAGAATATGGGGATTGCGACGGTGCGCGATCTTCTTTTCTATTTTCCCCGCTCATACGAAGACCTCTCTCTTATTACTCCCATCGGGAATGTCCGCGAACAGACAAACGTGTGCATAGAGGGCATTGTTTTAGACATGCAGGAAGTGCGCACATTCAAAAAACACATGCATCTCGCCACCGGCATCATCCAGGACGCTTCGGGAAGCCTGCGAATCCTCTGGTTCAATCAGCCATATATCGCAACAACACTCAAGAAGGGTGAACGTGTGTGCCTCGCAGGGAAGATTGTGCGCGACAAGCAGGGCCTGTATCTTTCGAATCCCGCGTATGAGCTGCTTGACGCTAGAGAACGCCTCCACACAGGCAGGATCATCCCCATATATCAGGAAACAACCGGCGTTTCTTCCAAATGGCTCCGTCGCGTCATCTGGAGCGTCATGAAAAGCGTGCCGAAAGAAGACATTCTTCCTCAAACCATCGTGCAAAAACGTGGACTTCTTTCTTTTTCAGAAGCGCTGTACGAAATGCATTTCCCTTTTGATCTCAGACGCATAGAACAAGCGCGGACGAGATTTGCGTTTGAAGAATTATTCGTCATTTCCCTATTCGTGCTTTCAGAACGCAAGAAGTTAGCTCGCGTAAAAGCGCATATGATCCCATTGAATAAAGAGCTTATGGCTCGTTTTACCAAATCCCTTCCGTTTAGGCTTACCGACGCCCAGAAGAAAGCGGCATGGAACATACTGAAAGATTTGGAAAAACCCAGACCCATGAACAGGCTCTTGCAGGGAGACGTGGGATCGGGAAAAACAGTGGTGGCTGCCATGGCGGCATTGGCTACGGCAAAAGCGGGACTGCAGACCGTGTTTATGGCGCCTACCGAAATTCTCAGCCGCCAGCATTTTGCGACGGCAGGCGCGCTCCTCAGCACGTTCAAGCTTCAAGTAGGATTGCTCACCGGAAAAACCGATCAATACATATCTCCAAAACTTCCCAAGGAACCAATCGAAATCTCAAGAACAAAGCTCATGCACAAGACCCTGCAAGGAGACATTGATGTTCTCATCGGCACGCAGGCGCTTATCCAAGACAAGGTGAAGTTCGGAAAACTTGCGCTCGTCGTACTGGACGAACAGCACCGCTTCGGCGTACGCCAAAGAGCAAAACTACTCAAGAAACCTGCGGGGTCGTCTACTGCCCTCATTCCCCATCTTCTTTCCATGACCGCAACTCCGATCCCCCGCACCCTTGCCTTAACCATTTACGGAGATCTTGATCTGACGCTTCTTGACGAAATGCCCCCTGGCCGCAAAGAAGTGGAGACGCGCATTGTCTCTCCCGAAGAACGCAGCGATGCGTATCGCTTTATCCACAAGCAGGTTTCTTTGGGGCGGCAGGCGTTTGTCATCTGCCCGCGCATTGATCCTAACGAAGGAGCCGAAACGAAAACCGTGAAAGAAGAATATGAAACGCTGTCCAAGAAGATATTTCCCGATCTTGCAATCGGAATGCTCCACGGGAAAATGGCTCAGAAAGAGAAAGAAAACATCATGAACCGGTTCAGGCGGGGGAAAATAGACATTTTGGTGTCTACATCCGTGATAGAAGTCGGCATTGATGTTTCCAACGCCACGGTTATCGTCATTGAGGGAGCGGAACGCTTCGGATTAGCCCAGCTTCATCAGTTCCGCGGCAGGGTGGGCAGAGGAAAACATCAGTCTTTCTGTTTTCTTTTTTCAGAATCATCCTCGGGAAAAACCCGCCTGCGCTTACAAGCAATCCTGGAATCAAAGAGTGGTTTTGAGCTTGCAGAAAAAGATCTTAGGTTCCGTGGCCCCGGAGATTTTGCGGGCATAAAGCAATGGGGCATACCGGATTTTGCCATGAATCAGCTTACCAATCTTGCGCTTGTCGGACAGGCTCGGGAAGCGGCAACCGCCATATTGGAACAAGATATCGCCTTACGCTCCTATCCTCTTTTGGCTTTAAGGATTCAAGAACTGCGAGACAAACTCCACCTCGAGTAAACTTAGGATTTTCTATATTTCGGAGTCGTCCAGAATCCCATGTACTTTCCGAACAGCAATCTTGTCTGGGCGTCCAGCGCCGGGAAAGAGCTGAAAAACAGCATGATGACGGGCATGAATATCCACTGCAGGAAAAACAGGAGAATTCTGAATTTTCCGAGATTGGGCTTATGCTGAGGCAGAAGGTTGATGCTCAAAAACGCGGAAAAAACCAGTCCCACCATGCCGAACGTCAGCACGCGCGAGGTAAACCTTGGAAGGTTGTACGAAAGAAGAGACTGGCCAAAATCAGACCCTCCCAGCAAGAGAGGGAGCCAGCCGAGCAAGAATATGAGAATTGGGGCCGTTGCCCAGGACCAATGGCCCTCGATAAGTTCCATGGCCAGGGAAAATTTCTTCCGAAAGGGAATCCTGCGGTTCTTCCAGAATCCGAACAGCGCATAGGGTATCTCGCTCGCTCCGTACGCCCAGCGCCGCTGCTGTCTGTACATGGCTCCTAGGGTTCGAATAAACGAAGGGGCGGTGATCGCATCCATATATACGGGATAGAAGATGGGCTGAACCCGATACTCTCCGTCGTACCTGAGCAGGCATTGCCAGAAGATGCGCGAGTCGTCGGATACCACGTTGCAAAGCCTGTACCCCACGTCGGCCAATGCCCGAAAACTCATGGAATGAGAAGAAAACGTGATGAGTTTCTCCGGACGCTCCTGATTGATGGTCATCCAGAATGTCGCGGAAAACGAGAAGATGCGGGAAAGAGGAGAGGCCTGCCAGATGTTGTTCAGGAACAAGGGAATGGGCTGGAAGCTCGTGCGACCAGGGTTCTTGCACGTGAGATAGTGAAACGCGAGACACGCGAAAAACTGATTCGGAACCGCAGTATCGGCGTCAAATGAAGAAACGACAATTTGTTCATGGGGAATCTTTGAAGGATCGATGATTTCTTCTCTCGCTTTTCTGGCGGCCCATGCTTCGTTTGCCCCTTTGCCGGCAATTTCACCAGGCAAACCGGCTGGATGGACGGAGACAAGAAACCGAAAAAAGGAATTCTGAAACTCTTCTTGAAGGAGCGCTGCTTTTCGCAATTCTCTTTCCCCTCCGCGCCCCTCAATCGCAAGAACCACCATGAAGCGATCTTTTGGATATGCAGCTTGGACAAAGGACTGCATGCTCTCTCGCACAATCTGGTAGGGCTCCAGGTACGTGGGCACGATGATAAGATGATAGAGGTTTCTCCAGTTTTGAATCTGCCTGAGCTTGCCGAGCCAATCCTCTTTCTCGTGGATTCTCATCTTCTTGTATCCGGAACGCAAGTGAAAAGACAAATAGATGGAGCGCATCGTCCAATATACGACAAACGCCATGATGAAAAACGCGGTAGGAACGGGAAATAGCCAGGAGCCGATGACGGCTCCCAAGAGCGTACCCAAGGAAAGGATGCCGGGGAGCATTTCAAAAAACCGGTAGAGTCTTCGCTCTCCCGGATGCTCTATATCGGCTGCGGTGCCTATTCTTAAATACGAAGGCTGAGTCATGCGAGTGGCGCCAACGGGATTCGAACCCGTGTTTCATCCGTGAAAGGGACGCGTCCTAGACCGGGCTAGACGATGGCGCCTTGCTTGCATACAGTACATGAAAAATTGCCAGAAATCAAACGAAACGATATAATTTCTAACGGGATGGAGTTGGGAAAACGATACTCGCCAAAAGAAGTCGAAGAGCGCATATCAAAACTCTGGGAACGGGGCGATTTTTCTAATCCAGATACCTGCCTCCAAAAAGGCATCTGCGCGAATACGGCAAGGCCTTTTTCCATTGTTCTCCCACCGCCCAACGTGACCGGAACCTTGCACATGGGACACGCCGTCATGCTTGCGGTAGAAGACATTCTCGTCCGCTTCCGGCGCATGCAGGGTTTCCGCACGCTCTGGGTTCCCGGCACCGATCACGCCGCCATTGCAACGCAAGCGCGCGTAGAACAGGATCTCTACAAAAAAGAAAAGAAAACCAGGCATGATCTGGGCAGGGAGCCTTTTCTCAAACTGGTGGAAGATTTTGCGCAGGCAAGTCACGACATCATTGTCAATCAGATAAAAAAGATGGGGGCTTCCGTGGACTGGAGCCGCGAAGCCTACACGCTCGACGACCAACGGAGTTCGGCCGTCAAAGAGGCGTTTAAGCGCATGTACGATATGGGGATCATCTATCGCGGAAACCGCGTCGTGAACTGGGACCCTGCCATGCAGACCACCGTGTCTGACGACGAGATCGAATGGAAAGAAGGACGGGATCCTTTCTATTATTTGAAATACGGGCCTTTTGTGATCGGCACTTCGCGCCCGGAAACAAAGTTTGGAGACAAATACGTGGTCATGCATCCCGACGATACAAAGTATCAAGAATACCGACACGGCCAAAAAATTGAGCTGGAATGGATCAATGGAAAAGTAACGGCGACCGTCATTAAAGACGACTCCATCGATATGGAATTCGGCACCGGAGTCATGACCATTACTCCCTGGCATGACCGGACGGATTTTGAGATAGCAGAGCGCAACAAACTGGACAAAGAACAGATTATTGACGAAAAAGGGCTTCTCCTCCCAATTGCCGGAGAGTTTGCCGGGCTGCATATCAAAAAAGCACGTCCGCTCATCGTGAAAAAACTGGAGCAAAAAGGACTTTTGGTAAAGATAGATGAGAAATATACTCATCGCGTCGCCACCAATTCCCGGGGCGGAGGAATCATTGAACCCCAAATCATGAAACAATGGTTCGTGGACGTGAACAAGGAATTTTCTTTCCCGCATGCAAAACTCCAGGGCATCAAGGAAGGAGAACGTGTCACCCTCAAGAAACTCATGCTCCACGTGGTGCAAAACAAGGAAATCACCATCCTTCCTGAACGCTTTGAAAAAATCTACTACCACTGGATTGAAAACCTCAGGGACTGGTGCATTAGCCGGCAAATTTGGTATGGGCATCAGATTCCGGTTTGGTACCGCAATGAAAATATATACGTAGGAATACAGCCGCCAAAAGAAGAGGGGTGGGTACAGGATCCCGATACGCTCGACACATGGTTCTCATCCGGGTTGTGGACATTTTCAACCCTCGGATGGCCCGATGAAACCTCAGATCTGAAAACCTATCACCCCACGTCTGTATTGGAAACAGGATATGATATTCTTTTTTTCTGGGTTGCAAGAATGATTTTAATGAGCACGTACTTACTCGGCGAAGTTCCGTTCCGCACCGTATACCTGCACGGACTCGTGCGCGACGAACAGGGAAGAAAGATGTCAAAATCTTTGGGAAACATCATTGACCCCTTGGAAATGATAGAGAAGTACGGAGCCGACGCCACGCGGCTTTCTCTCATTATCGGAGCGGCTCCTGGCAACGACATGAGGCTTTCGGAAGACAAGGTGCGGGGATATCGCAACTTCGTAAACAAGATATGGAATATTGCGAGGTTTGTTCTCATGCAGATAGAGGACACCCCTGCAAAAACACAGCTCTCCGAAGAAGACAAGAAGATCCTTGAAGATTTTGCCAATGTTGCAAAACAGGCAACGGTTTCTTTGGAAGCATTTCGTCTTTCGGAAGCCGCGGATATTCTGTATCATTATCTCTGGCACACATTCGCAGACATCGTACTCGAAGAATCCAAGCCCGTGCTGCAAAATCCAAAAACCGCAACCTCTCGGCAATACATACTGCTTTCCATTCTCACGGATTCGCTCAAGTTGCTGCATCCTTTTGTGCCCTTTGTCACGGAAGAACTTTACCAGTTGCTCCCCCTTAAAGATAAGAAGGAGTCGCTCATGATTGAACGGTGGCCGGTGCAGCCATGAACTATTTTCTCTTGCTTCTCTTTGGAATATTGCCGAGTTTTATTTGGCTTTTGTATTTTCTGAGAAAAGACGTGCACCCCGAGCCCAACCGCATGATTCTCCTGGTGTTCACGGCAGGCATGGGAAGCGCGCTCGTGGCGCTGGCCATTGAACGCATCGTGTTACCCGTATTCAGCACCCTGCCTTCTCCTCTTTCTGCATTCGTTTCTCTCTTCATAGGAGTAGCCCTTGTGGAAGAAGTCGTGAAATACGGAGCCGTGCGCTTCACGGTGCTGAAAAACAAAATAATAGACGAACCGATAGACATTCCGCTCTATTTCATTGTAGCCGGACTCGGATTTGCGGCGCTTGAAAACGCCATGGTGCTCATGGGGGCCGGAGTGCCATGGAACACTCCCGAGATTGCGGGACTGAACGCGCTGCGATTCCTGGGAGCCGTGTTTCTTCATGCACTTGTTTCGGGAATGCTGGGGTACTTTATCGTCCAGAAGCGCTTTCTTTTAGGATTGCTCTTCGCAATAATCTTGCATGGTCTTTTCAACTGGTTTATACTCAATGAACAGGGGCCGCTCCAATTTGCCGTTCCGGCTCTCATTATCGGAGTTCTGGCAACGACACTCATGCACGCCCTTCAGCAATTAAAAACCGCGAAATAAATAACGGAGAACTATATATGGCATCTTTTTTTGAAAAACTCAGGACCAGCATGGGCATTGAAGATATAGAGCAGGAGAAATTAACTCCGAAACTCCCGCCTGCCACTGCGAGGCACGAGCGGGCAGGAAAAGAGAAACCCCCCATGACGGCCGTAAAGAAAATCCGGGTAAAGGAAGAAAACGGCCCTTCGACTTCGCTCCCTTCGACACCGCTCAGGGCAGGCAGGGCAAGTGAAGAAATTTCCGACGCAGAAGGAGAGCTTGCGGTAGACGTATATCAAACAGACGATGAGATCGTGGTTCAATCTGCCATTGCCGGGGTGAAACCCGAAGATCTGGATATCACCGTGGAACGGGATACCGTCACCATCAGGGGAGAACGGGGCAGCTCGGTGACGGAACATGCGAAAAACTACTTTCATCAAGAGTGCTACTGGGGCGCGTTCTCAAGGCAGATCATTTTGCCAGAAGAGGTAAACCCCGGCATGGCCGAGGCCTCTATGAAAAGCGGAATTCTCACCCTGCGCCTGCCAAAAACAGAGCGCCAGAAGATAAAGAAAGTACAGGTAAGAAGCTGAAATAAGGTGTCGAGGGGGAGATTCGAACTCCCATGGGTTTCCCCACCAGATTCTAAGTCTGGCACGTCTACCTGTTCCGTCACCTCGACAAGGCGACCCCAGCATATCTTAAATCCTCAAAAAATACACGCCCCTTGTATGACAAGGGGCGGGTATTTAAACAGGTCTTCTTTGCTCTGACTATAGACCTGTCGCTGCCCTAATGACAACAGGAAGTGCTCGTGCGAGCAATGCCACGATGATTCCCACTGCGGCCCAAATGAGTTTCTGCCGCGCCTGGAGAACCTGGGCAGGATCTGCTCCTGCGGTAACGAATTGAAACGCGGCCAGGACAATGAAAATAACCGAGAAAATAACAAGGGCGGTGAATACGAAATTGATCACCTTGTCCAAAACGGCAAGCAGCTCATTAACAGTTTGGGGGCCCACAGGAGCAGTCTGTTCGGTGGTGGCGAACGCAAGCGTCGCGACTCCCAAGAGAAGAAGCGCGGGCGCTATTGATGTAACGATTTTTTTCATCTTTTTTGATTGAATTGAATGGTGTTTATGATTGAGTTCGACCTTTTGTAAAATTTCTTGTTGGTCTTATATCCCAAGCACGTTTCTCAATACGGCAACCAGTCCCTTTGCAAGCAGTATAACAGTAAGCCCGATGGCCGTCCAGAGCAGCAGCTGTTTGCCTTGCGTTATCTTTGCGGGGTCTCCGCCTCCGGTTATGAACATGAATCCTCCGACAATGACCATAATGGGCGTTATCGCAAGAGCGATCGTGAAGATAAAGTTGATGATTCCGTCTATGAGATCGGTCAACGTGCAGGCCGTCAATGGATTTGTAATGCACACGGCGGTACTGCAGATAGCTGGCTGAGGACAGGGGGCGGCGGCAAAAACCCCTCCGGCAATAAAGAGCGCCGGGGCAAAGAATAGAAGGAATCGCACGGCTGGTTTCATGTCTGTATTCTACTACACGCAAGCGGCAGACACAACCTTATCCCCCTCGTCCATGCGCATGATGCGCACCCCCTGGGTGCCACGACTAATCTTGGCAATGGAATCTATGGGGGTGCGAATGACCTGGCCCTTGCGCGAGATGACCATGAGATCTTCTTCTTGGCCGCAGAGCACCTTGGCATATACCACCTCACCTGTCTTTTGGGTCACGTTTGCGGTTTTCACGCCAGAGCCCCCGCGAGTCTGAATGCGGTACTCTCGAACGCCGGTCCTCTTGCCGTAGCCGTTCTCCATAACCACAAGCAAGTATGATTCCTGACTTCCCTTTGCTTGCCCCGAGTGGGGCACAACGTCCACGCCCACCACCTCGTCTCCCTTTTTGAGGCGCATTGCATGAATACCGGCAGCCCCCCTTCCCATAGATCTCACGTCTTTTTCCCTGAAGCGGATGGATTGCCCCTTCTTTGTCACCACGAGAATCTCGTCTTCTCCCGTGGTCTTGCGCACGGCGCGTAAGGCGTCTCCTTTCTTCAAAGAGATGGCGATGAGGCCCGAACGCCTGACGTTCTTGAATTCGTCAATGGCGGTCTTTTTGGCAATGCCGTTTTTCGTCACCATGAACAAATATTTCATTCCCTGCTCCGCATCCTTTTTCCCCGCGGCAAACAAAGACATCACATTGTCTTGAGGAGTGATTTCCAAGAAGTTGAGGAGTCCCCTTCCCTTTGCGACTCTTGTGCCTTCCGGGATCTCGTACACCGGTACCTGAAACACCTTGCCAGAATCCGTAAACGACATGAGAAGATCGTGCGTCTGGGCCGAAAGGATGTGTTCCACGATGTCATCCGACACCGTCTTCATGCCCATCATGCCCTTTCCCCCGCGTTTCTGCGATCGGTACGAAGCCGGATTGATGCGCTTGATATATCCTCCCTGCGTCAGGGTAATGATGGTTTCTTCCTCCGGAATGAGATCTTCTTCCGCGATTTCTCCGACCTGCGATATCTGCGCCCTGGTGCGCCTGGCGTCTCCAAACGTTTCTTTCAGCTGCAGCAATTCTTTTTTGATCACTTCTTTGAGTTTCTTTGCCGACTCCAGGATTTCGGTAAGCCCTTTGATGCGAGCCTTGAGCTGCGCCATCTCGTCGTCTATCTTCTGGCGCTCCAAACGAGCCAACTGGGCAAGTTTTGTTTCCAGAATGGCGTTTGCCTGAACCTGGGTGAGGCGGAAACGCTTCATTAAGTTGTTCTGGGCCTCGTCTCTCGTGCCAGACCTTCTGATGATCTTTATGACTTCTTCAATGTTGGCCAGGCACTTGAGGAGTCCTTCTAAGATGTGCGCCCTCTCCTGCGCTTTCTGCAGTTCAAAACGCGTCCGGCGCTCTATGACCTGTTTCCTATGGACGATGAAATAGCTGAGGACTTCTTCCAAAGACATGGTCTTCGGCTGAATACCTTCTGCCAATGCAAGCATGTTCAAATGGAATGTTTTTTGAAGGTCTGAAAACTTATAGAGGCGATTCAGAATCTTTTGGGGATGAGCATCCCTCTGCAAGTCAAACACGATGCGCAAGCCGTCTTTGTCTGACTCGTCGCGAATATCCTTGATGCCTTCAATCCTTTTTTCCTGCACCAGTTCCGCGAACTTCTCAACCAAAGACGACTTCACCACCTGGTAAGGAATCTCGGTAATGACAATCTGCGTGCGCCCAGATTTTCCTTCTTCAAACACTTCGGCTTTCCCCCGCACCACAATAGGTCCTTTCCCCTGAGAGTAAGCGGCAATGATTCCCTTGCGGTCAAACATGACGCCTCCGGTCGGGAAATCCGGCCCTTTCACAAACTGGAACAAGTCTTCGGTTGTGGCGTTTCCGTTGTCGAGCAAGTACATCAAGGCATCCACGAGTTCTGTCAGGTTATGGGGCGGAATATAGGTTGCCATGCCAACGGCAATACCCAGAGTTCCGTTCAGTAAAAGCTGGGGAAGAGGAGATGGAAGCACAACGGGTTCTTTTCTGGTGCCGTCGTAGTTTTCAACAAAATCAACGGTTTCTTTGTTAATATCCTGCAGCAGCAGTTCGCCCATGCGGGAAAGGCGCGCTTCCGTGTAGCGATGGGCTGCTGGTGGATCACCGTCGACGCTGCCGAAATTTCCCTGGCCGTCAATGAGCGGATAGCGCAACGCGAAGGGCTGGGCCAAACGAGCCATGGCGTCATACACCGCAAGATCGCCGTGCGGATGATATTTCCCGAGCACTTCTCCGATGATGGTGGATGATTTGCGGTGTTTTGCTGCGTGCGTCAACCCCATATCCTGGGCGGCATACAAAATGCGCCGATGCACGGGTTTCAGTCCGTCTCTCACGTCGGGAAGCGCCCGCGCAATAATGACGGACATCGCGTAATCCAGGTAGGACTCTTTCATCTCCTGGCTTATTTCGCGGGGACGCACTTGACCCAACTGCTGAAGTTCTGTTTTTCCTGATGCCATAGTCGTATTACGATACCAATGTTTTTATTCTCGCGATGGTGGTCAGTACAAACCAAATAATCATCGCCAACCCTGCCACAACGATCGCTATCCAGAATATGAGCTTGCGTTTAGCTTCTGGAAGCCTACGAATCTTATACAGCATCATGGAGACAGCACGACCACTTTCGTTTCTTCTCCGTCCAGATCCTTGTGCTTTAAAGAAAGCTTGGGGAGCGGTTCTTCTGTCTTCACTCCCATGGTCTTCAAGAATTGACCTACGCCGGCCAGCTTCACTTTCACGTTGGGCAACGCATAGTGCATAGGCACGGCAATTTTTGGTTCAATCTGGGAAACAATATGGCTGGCTTCCTTTGCGTCAATGGTATAGGTGCCTCCAACCGGCACGAACAAAATATCAACCTCGCCGATCTGGTCTACCTGTTCTGAAGTCAACTCGCTCTGTCCCAAATCTCCCAGATGGCAAAGGCGCATGTCTTCCGCGTCTACAACAAAGATGGTGTTGCGCCCCCGTTCTTTCCCCTTGGAATTATCGTGGAAGGAGGGTATGCCTTTCACAAATACTCCTTTCACCTCATACTCTCCGGGAGAAGAAGCTATGAAGGGCTCCTTTTTGATCGCCTTTGCGTTGTTGTGATCATAGTGGTCGTGGGACACGAGCACCAGATCGGCTTCCATGGAAGGCAGCCGCAGGCCGATGGATTCATCGTATGGATCAAACACAATCTTCACCTGGGAGTGGTTCCCGTGGGAGGCGGTAATAAAAAAGCATGCGTGGCCCTTCCAGACGATCTGCATATACCCATCATACCAGAATCCATCGCATAATTCAATCCGTCCCTAGCTAATTCTAGATTTTATTGTATATTGAAAAGGCAAGGTGACTTGCCTTCGCTGCTCACGAGAAAAGCGCGGAGAGCGTTCTTTGAACAATCTCGGGAAGGAGGTTTTGGCTCAGCCATCTTGGCGGAAAGGAGGTAACGAAATAATGATGAGCATGAAGATCGTAGCGACGATCCTCCTCATCCTCGGACTCGTATTCGGCTCCGTCGCAGTAGCGTTGCCAGCGTTCCTGCTGCCGGTCGATGCTGTCGTGTTCATCGCCTTCGGCATCGCAGTGGTGATCGAGCTGTTCGTCTTCCTGACGAACGACCCACCATCTCTGTCGCTCACCGGACTCCGCTTGGCGATCACGAACACCTTCGTCGCCGGCGCGCGTTCTGCGCTCCGCCGCGTCACGATCAACGCCACGATCGCCTCCCGCACCGCACACGAACGGCTCGCTCACGTACAACGTGCGATCGCCGCTCGCACCAGCAACACTGCAACAACGTTCGCCCTAGCTCCTCCGTAGCTACGAACGAAGAAGCAGTAAGAGGGGTCCTCTTGGACCCCTCTTTTTTATTCCCACTCAAAATGTGGCCCGGCAAAGGGTCTCGAAAGTTTTGACAATCTCGGGCATGCGAGGTATATTTGAATTTGTGCAGCAAACCCTGGATTCACAATCAGCGGAACAGCTCAGGCCGTATCGGCTGGGCGATATTGTGGAAGGAACCGTGGTCGGCATCGGACGATCATCCCTGTTTTTGGATTTGAGCCCGCAGGGCACCGGCATTATCTGGGGACGGGAATTCTTGGAAGAAAAAGACGGCCTGAGAAACATCAAAATCGGAGAGCAGCTGAAAGCGAAAATCGTTGACCTGGAAAATGATGAGGGCTACATTGAGCTGTCTGTTGGAGAGGCGGGCCGGGAACTCACCTGGGGCCAGCTCAAGGCAAAGAAAGATGCCCAAGAAGCGGTGAACGTGGTGATCACGGGCGCAAACAAAGGAGGATTACTTTGCGAAGTGGTCAATGTGCCAGCCTTCCTCCCGGTTTCCCAGCTTTCCCAGGAACACTACCCCCGCGTTGAAGACGGAGATCCCGCAAAGATCCTGCTCGCGCTCCAGAAGTTCGTTGGAGAAACGCTGGAAGTCCGCATTCTTGATATCAACCCCAGGGAAGGAAAGGTGATCCTCTCTGAAAAGGCAAAAGATCAGGCCAAGGTCAGAGAACTTCTTTTGCAATACCAGATCGGACAGGAGGTTGAGGGAGAAATCACCGGGGTGGTTGACTTCGGGGCATTCCTCAGGTTTGGACCAAAGGGACAAGAACTGGAAGGCCTTATTCATATTTCAGAAATCGACTGGCAGATCATTGACGATCCAAACCAGGTATTGAAAGTGGGAGATCCGGTAAAAGCGAAAATCATCGATATTGCCCAGGGCCGCGTTTCTCTGTCTTTGAAGGCGCTGAAACAAGATCCCTGGAAAGAAGTTGAGAAAAAATACAAGAAAGGAGACATGGTGCAAGGCAGGGTAACGAGACTCAATACGTTTGGCGCATTCGTGGAGATAGAACCCATGATCCAGGGACTCACGCACATCTCGGAATTCGGCACCAAAAAGAATATGGAAGAGCAGATTGAGGCAGGCAAAACCTACTCGTTCCAGATTCTTGAACTCAATGTCCAGGATCACCGAATGAGCTTGCGTGTTTCCGCCTCAGCCAAATCACAACAGGAACTGCCGCAAGAGCAACCGCAACAGCAAGAACAAAGTGAAAAGGCAACTGAGTAGAAACCGGCTCGACAAGGGGGCCGGTTTTTTTCGGGGCAACCTCGGGCACCTTGCTGTTCTCTCGCCCGGGGCTTCCTCCGGCAACTTCGCTCGTGTGCCAGTTTTGAGGATCTGAACCTGCCTGCGCAGGCAGGCTTTCTTTCAGGGGATCTGTGCGCTCCATGGTCTGTTTGCTTTTGTTATCTCCCGCGAACCAGCCGGTTCGCGCATCTATCTCGTCCTGCACAACGCCCGAAGAATTCTTGAGCAGCAGGTGCTGTCCTCCGTTGAAAAACTTTCCTCCAAGATTGGCGTAGTTGACGTGCGCCAAAGGAATCTTTCCTGAGGAAACAACAAGAAAATATCCCCTGGCGGGAATCCCTCCTGTCAAAGGAATGGCAAAATCAAGATTCTCCTTGCCCGCCGAAGCTTCAGCGGAGGCGGGTCGCCATAGTTCAATCACCCATCCATCAAGAGAAGCCGCACTCTCTCCCGCATTAAACAATTCCAGCCATTCGTAGCGCCACCATTGGTTCTCGGCCACGCCGTCAACCGGACTACCCATCCACGCTATTTCATTTATGACAACCTGCGAAAGTGCTTTCGCAGGAACCACAACGACCAATACCAATCCCAGAAAAACCAGCACCTTCATTCCCAGAGCATACCACACCTCATCCTTAACCGAGTCTAGGTGTGGATAACTAGACCGAGTCTAGGAAGTGACCAGGAAGTGACATTCTATTGAATTACGGTGCTATTGACAAAATAGTAAAGATGTGTATAATAGATTCAGTACGGAGAAAATAGGATTCTCCATTGAAAATAAGCGCCAAGAATCGAGAGGAGAATGGCGATGCGTGGATACTGGGACGAATTCTGGCGGGAGCTCCTGCGGGAGGGAACGCAGGCATATGCCTGCACCGCAGGGATCAAAGGCGGCGTCGCACGATGCCGCAATCTCATCCCCTGCTCAGCTCATCCCGACGGCACCCCAAAGGCTCCAAGGCCAGACCGGGTGTTGCTCAAGGTGAACCTGAGCAAGGCATGGGATGACAGGTTCCAGAAAGCAGGGATTCCCTTGCTTCAGAGGACCTGGGAACGGGCCCAGCAGCTGAGGGCCGACCACGTCGAAAGCGCCGGGCAACTTGGCCGGAACGCTTTCGCGGTCCGGACACAGCAGTCCCCCCAGCGGAACCAAACGTTCCAGGGACAAGAAGTCCCGGAGAACGCGGACACCGGATGTCCGGTGTTCGGCAACGAGGGCGTCACCAAGGGCGTGAGCGGACAGAGTCTCAGCAAGACAAGCTGGGATCTCCGCGATGCCGGATTCCGGCTCGTCGCAGCGCACAGGCTCCAGCGCAACTGGAAGCCGCCGGTGCGTCTCGTCCTAATCTTCGAAAAGGGACAAGGCGCACGAGACGTGCAGTTCCCCTGGGAACTGTTTCGCGAGCTCGTGGCAACCTGCTTCAAGCAGGTTGACGTCTGGGCAAACGAAAGGCGCCCAGACAACCTTGTCGTTCACACCGTGAACTGCGGCGCGCGTGACGACAAGGCCACTCCAGCCTACGGCCTGCGGTTCGCGGGCGGGGACTGGGGAGTCCAAACCGCCATTTCCTCTTTGTGGATCACTGATTTGTGGATCACTAAGGGGTAGGAGCAACGGCGCACATAAGAAGGGCCGGCATCACACGACACGATGACCGGCCTTTTCATTTGCGATCATACTGTTATGCTTCAAATTCTCTGCTCAGGTCGTTCTCGCGCAACGTTAATACTTTTTGGAATCGATCCAGTGTTGGCCGGAGAGAACCTAATCCAAGCATGTTTTTTGCGTCTATCTGTTCTGGGGAAATGCCGGGAACCACCGGGATCCCGGAAGCCAAGGTAAAAAAGTTCATAAGAAGAGAGGTAGCGTAGGATCCCTTCGGCAAGGAGAATGAGAATATTGCGAGCTTGTCTTGAAAAATCAAGTTGTGAATTTCCGCTTGTTGGAGCACCGGCCACGTTCTTGACTCCACCCGAACAAAAGGAAACTTCTTATAGTGCCTGCTCGGAATATCTACCCCGTCTTCTTCAAGAAATGTTTTATACGGCTCCCAGTCGTGAGGAGAAAAAGAAGTCAACAAAGGAAGACTCAAAGACACCTCTCCTTCGCGGATGCACCGAGAGAGTGTTTTGTTGAACAGGTAAGAATCATAGGCGTATATCCAGAGGCGTACCTGGTCTGGCACGCTCTGCAGCGCGCCAAGAAAATCTTCCGAGTGTTCTTGAAGATGGTTCACCAATTTCAATTCCAGACTAAAATGGTAGGGAAACGGATCAAGAAGTGTTCGAATTGTCGCCCAATCTCTCCAATGATCTTCTATATTTTTCCTGATATGCTTAAAGTACGGAAGCTCTCGCTGGCTCTGATGCGCAAGGAACAAGCGCACCGCCCCTTCAAAATTTCCTTTGATGATATAAAGTCCAAGTTTATGACTCAGCAGCCGCGGAGTGCCAAATCGCTGGAACGAGAAAAAATTCCAGAATCCTTCTTCCTGAATATTTTGTAACTTCTTTCGTATCTCCAAAGAGGTGCTTTCGGAAAAACTTTCCGGTGAACGAAGCGTGATAATAAACCGGTTGCCCTGAAGATCTCCGTTGGCAATCGCTCCCTTTCCTTTACGAATACGCTTCAGAAAAAAATTGTCAGCGCGTATTTCTTGAAGTTTCTCGACTTCATCAATATTCCTGATACTGATTGCCTGGGCGGTAAGCGCTAAACGATCTTTAATGCCGGCAAACCCAATGGCACGAGGTTCAATGCCGAGAATTTCTGCCAGATGCGCTTGCGCGTCAAGCGTAGAAATTCCGATCTTCACCAAGTCTGCATACCATGTCTGCCCCTCCTGAGAAACGTCGGGTACAGACGAATCGATGTCAATGGTGCGAAGTTCTTTGCTGCGCGCAATTTCCTCCACAATAAAATCCTGCGGAAACAACCTGAGATATCCCACCGGAAGATCCTTATCTATGGCTTCAATGCCGATCGATTTCAAAAATTCCGGGGAATCAATCATGGACGCGCGTTCAAATAAGTGAGGGACTCGTTTCCTCTCGGCCTCAAAAAAAGCACGCTCTCGCTCTTGAACATCGGGCTCCATAAACATAGTGTAGCAAATGCGTATTGAAATTTCGAGCATTTCTGTTATAATGAATTCCTATTATGAAGGCATTTTCAAAAAACCTTCTTACGGCAATAGCAATCCTTCTCCTCATCACAGGAGCTTTTGCCTTGTTTGGGAAGCCCTTTGAAACCCCGAAGGTTATTTCCCTTACCCAGCTTGCCCAGGACATCAACGAAGAACTGGTGGAGAAAGTGATGGTATCGGGCAACAAGCTGGAAATCTCCTATAAAGATGGGGGTTCTGCCGTGTCTCAAAAAGAAGCCGAGTCGGGGCTTTCGGAAACCCTGTTGAATTACGGGGTGCGGCAAGAAAAGATCGGCCTTGTTGCGGTGGAACAGAGTGATGAGTCGGGTGTGCTCTCCTGGATTCTCCCCGTTGCCGTCACCGTGCTTCCCCTGCTGCTTTTCGCGTTCTTCTTTTTCACCATGTTCAGACAAGCGAGAGCCGGCGTCGGCCAGGCGTTCGACTTCACGAAAAGCAAGGCGCGCCTCTTTGGAGCAGAAGGAAATCAGCCAAAAGAGCGGGTCACGTTCAAAGACGTGGCAGGACTCAAGGAGGCAAAGGAAGAACTCAACGAGATCGTTGATTTTCTGAAAAACCCGGAGAAGTATCTCAAGATAGGAGCAAAAATTCCAAGAGGAGTACTCTTGGTGGGCCCCCCTGGAACCGGAAAAACGCTTCTTGCCCGGGCGGTCGCCAGCGAGGCTATGGTTCCGTTCTTTTCCGCTTCAGGATCCGAGTTCATTGAGATGTTCGTAGGAGTTGGAAGCTCGAGGGTGCGTGATTTGTTCGCCACCGCAAAAAAAGCAGGCAAGGCGATCATCTTCATTGACGAACTGGATGCCATCGGGCGCGTGCGCGGACTCGGATGGGGAGGGGGGCACGACGAACGAGAACAGACGCTCAATCAAATTCTGGTGGAAATGGACGGTTTTGACCGCGACTCGACCGCGATTGTGATGGGAGCGACAAATCGCCCGGATGTTTTGGATCCTGCGCTCTTGCGCCCCGGGAGATTTGACCGGCGCATCATTCTCGATTTGCCCGATGTAAACGACCGGGAGGAAATCCTCAAAATTCACGCGAAAGGAAAACCTCTCGCACCCCAGGCGCGCCTTCGGGAAGTGGCAGAACGCACCCCGGGATTCTCGGGAGCCGATCTTGCCAATCTCATTAACGAAGCCGCCATCTTTGCCGCCAGGCGGAACGAAATGCAGGTATCTCAGACCGATCTTTTGGAATCAATTGAAAAAGTGCTTCTGGGGCCAGAGCGCAAAAGCCATATCCTCTCCAAGAAGGAGAAAGAAATCACCGCGTACCACGAAGCGGGACACGCCTTGGTTTCGGTCTCTCTCAAACACACGGATCCCGTGCGAAAAGTTTCAATCATCGCTCGCGGAAGAGCCGGGGGCTACACGCTGAAGCTTCCATCGGAAGACCGGCATCTCAAATCGCGCACCGAATTTCTTGAAGAGATCGCGGTAGCTCTGGGAGGATACGCGGCAGAAAAACTTGTGTTCAAAGATGTCACCACGGGAGCGGCAAACGATCTTCAAACGGCTTCTGAGATAGCGCGGGCACTGGTAAAAGAATACGGCATGTCAAAAAAGCTGGGGCCTGTCACGTTTGGAGAAACCGTAACCTTGGGACCCTTTATGCAAGAAGGGGGATCGCAGCCCTATTCAGATGCGGTGGCTGCCGAGATTGACCGGGAAGTGTCCTTGCTTATCGGCCAGGCCAACAAAACCGCAGAACGCATTCTCCGGCAGCGCAGAACGATGCTTGCAAAACTTGCCCGTATTCTGATAGAAAAGGAAACGATAGAGCGCGAGGAGTTTGACAAGATCGTGGGGAAATCGAGCGGCAAACATAACACGCGCGTGTAGCTCAGCGGTTAGAGCACGGCTCTTATAAAGCCGGGGTCGATGGTTCGAATCCATCCACGCGCACCATGGGCTCGTAGCTCAGCTGGTTAGAGCGCGTCGGTGACATCGACGAGGTCTCCAGTTCAAATCTGGACGAGCCCACCCTTCAATAAATTCAGGGTAAACCCATGCTGTTGAATATTGTATACGAAGATGATATGCTCCTCGTTGTGGATAAACCGCCGGGACTGGCGGTGTCCAGAGAGGGTATGGGGACCAGAGAGCAAGAAACGATAGCCGATCTGCTTCTTGGCCAGTACCCAGAACTTGAACAATTAGGAGAGCAGATGCGCTTCGGCATCATCCACAGATTGGATAAAGATACGTCGGGGTTGCTCTTAGTAGCTAAGACCAAAGAGGCATTCGCTTTCTTTCAGCAACAGTTCAAAGAGCGAAAAGTGCGCAAACAATATCTTTGCCTGGTGCAGGGCGTACTCAACGAAGATGAAGGGATCATTGAAGCCAGGCTTGCAAGATCTCCGAATGACAGGAGAAAGCAAAAGGCATTCGCTCCGGGAGAAACAGGGGAAGATAGGGCGAGAGAGGCGAAAACCAAATACCGTGTCGTAGAAAGATTCTCCGCATACACCCTCTTGGAGATGACTCCTGAAACCGGAAGAAAGCACCAGATCAGAGCGCACCTTGCCTTTATCCATCATCCGATTACAGGAGATAAGCTCTATGGCTTCAAGGGACAGACAGCGCCCGTCGGCCTGAACCGGCAATTTCTCCACGCAAGCCAAATCAACCTTCCCATGCCAAACGGCAGCACAAAAGAATTCCGATCCCTACTCCCGAAAGATTTGCAAAACGTATTAGATAATCTGCGAACATGACTTCACTAATAGACACATTCACCAAATCCATGCGGCAGGAGTCGTTGCTCGATATCAGGCCCGGAGACACCGTGCGTGTGCACCAGAAAATCAAAGAAGGAAACAAAGAGCGCCTTCAGGTGTTTGAAGGTGTGGTTCTTGCCAGGAAACACGGAAAAGGAATCAATGCCACCATTACGGTGCGCAAGATCAGCAGCGGAGTCGGCGTGGAGCGCATCTTTCCCATCCATTCCCCTTCGTTGGATAAGATTGAGGTGGTAAAACACAGCAAGGTAAGGAGAGCGAAGCTCTACTACCTCAGAGAGGCAAAAGGCAAGAAGGCCCGCTTGAAAACAGCGAAGTTCGGGCTTGAAAAAGAAGAGGTTCCGGTAGAATCTGCGGACGTGGCGGAACCGGTAGACGCGCAGGCTTGAGGGGCCTGTGGGAGAAATCCCGTGGAGGTTCAAATCCTCTCGTCCGCACCATAGGAACGCTGGCGCTCAGGGCGGTTAGCTCAGCTGGTTAGAGCGACTGCTTTACACGCAGTAGGTCGGGGGTTCGAGTCCTCCACCGCCCACCATGCCGGAGTAGCTTAATGGTAAAGCATGCGCCTGAAGAGCGTATGAAGGCAGTTCGATTCTGCCCTCCGGCACAGCGTAATAAATTTTCAAAGAAAATTTAAACGCTGTTGGAACGTTTATTTTTCAAAATATTACGTTCCACAGCATGCGGGCGTAGTACAATGGTAGTACACTTGGTTGCCAATCAAGGTACGTGGGTTCGATTCCCATCGCCCGCTCAAAATTATCCTGTTATCGATACCTTGGTTTCTGTTCTCGGATCTTTCTGCTGACCGATTCCATACGCGCTAACGCGTACAAATAACTGGAAAGCCGGTTGAGATAGGAGATGATTTCCCGAGAAAGCGGGTATGTCCGGTGAAACGTCGTAACGGTGCGCTCCGCGCGCCTGGCAATGGCGCGCGCAACATCCAGCCATGCCGATGTTACGGTTGCTCCTGCAATGATAAAGCCACGCTCTGGCTTGATCTTCTTCTCAATGACATCAATCTCACGCTCCAGCCATTTAACTTTTTCTTTCTTGAGTTGAGGGCTCTTGAATTTTGGAAACATGACCACCGCAACCTGGGCCTGGATAATGAACAGATGCTGCTGCACGGCCTCGAGACCGGCCGTGAGTTTTTTGTTTTGAACCGTACTCCTGACAAGACCGAGAAAACTGTTCAATTCATCCAAATCTCCCAGGGTTTCCAAAATCAAGGAATCTTTCGAATATTTCTTCTTTCCAACATGCGACAATCCCTCATCTCCCTTGCCGGTATAAAAGAGGGGCATGGTCTTTGGCTTTGATTAACTGCATCTGCTAAATCCGCACATTGTGCAGTTGATGCATCCTTCTTGCATGTCCAAGGGAGCGCCGCAGTCGGGACATCCTGGCATGAAACCGAAGTTGGCAATGGAATTCGGCGTCTCGACGAACGGAAGCACTTCCTGGTTCTCGGGGCGCTGCACCTGTTCCTCAACTTGGCGGACGGCCCCCATATGGTCTTCCAGCACCTTTCCGATGGCGTCTGGAAGAGAAAGCACGGTTCCTCGTTCCGTAAATATCGGCATGGGACCCCGAATGCCCTTCAGATCTTTCACCACCTCTTCCACCTTTACTCCGGAACGAAGCGAGAGGGAGATAAGGCGACAAATTGCCTCTCCGTGCTCCTGGAAAAATCCTCCTGATTTGCCGATGGTCGCGAACACTTCAAAGGGTATTCCTTTCTCGTCGTTGTTCACCGTAATGTAGAGCTTGCCGTATCCGGTGTTCATACGGTACGTTTTTCCCACCATAACATCGGGGCGCTTGCGCGGGGTGATGCGATTGCGGTCTTCTTTGAGATTGAGCCCCTGTTCTTTTTGAGTTCCCGGGGCCTCGGTTGCAGAAACAATGTTTTCTCCTGACCCCACGTTCAAAATCTGAATCGTCCTGCTTCCGTCGCGGTATACCGTACAGCTCTTGCAGCCCAGTTTCCATGCGCTGATGAAACTTTGAACGACCTCTTCTTTCGTCGCGCTGTTGGGAAGATTGATGGTCTTGGAAATGGAGTTGTCCACGTACTTCTGAAAAGCGGCTTGCATCTTCATGTGATCCTCTCCGGAAATATCCATGGCGACCACAAAGATCTCTCGCAGCTGCTTTTGCAGGTTGGTGAGGTGCTGAATGGATCCTGTTTTAAAAATCTCTTGCATCATTTCGTCTTTCTGTTTTGAAGAAAGATCAAGTTTCGCAAGAGCCGCTTCAAAATGCCGGTTGAAGTAGCGGTATTGATTCCCGTCTTTATCTTGTTTGACATAGGCAAGCGCGAAATTCGGCTCAATGCCCGAAGAAGTGTCGAGCATCATGGAAATGGAGCCCGTGGGAGCCACGGTCGTGAGTGCCGCGTTGCGCATTTTCTTCCCGATGCCAGGTTCCTGGGCCAGCGAATGCGGGGCCGACTTCTTGCTAAAAATGCTTTTGGGATAGTTGGGAAACTCTCCTTTTTCTTTCGCGAGTTCCTGCGACATCTTATACGCTTCAGTATCAATAAAGCGCATCACCTTTTCTGCCGTAAGCAACCCTTCCTTGGTGCCGTACCCGACGCCCAGCTGGTAAAGCATGTCGGCAAATCCCATCACGCCAAGGCCGATCCTCCGGTTGCGCTTGGCGAGCTCGGTCACCTGGGGCACCGGAAAATCAAAAAGATCAATTACGTTATCCATAAGGCGGACCGCGGTTCTTGTCGCATGACGAAGCCGTTCCCATTTAATCTTTCTGTCTTTTCCGACAAAAACCGCCAGGTTTATGGAACCAAGATTACAATTGTCATACGGATGCAATGCCTGCTCTCCGCACGGGTTTGTGGAAGCAAGGGGGCCCAAATCGGGCAAGGGATTCGCCTTATTCCACGTATCCACAAAAGCGACTCCCGGTTCTCCGTTAACCCATGCGCCCTCAATAATTTCATCAAAAATCTGCTTGACCGTAATATCAATCTCTTCTGATCCGTATACGGCTCCGTTGGGATGGCGAAGAACCCGTCTTGGCTTGTATTTTTTGCCCTTAAACACACACTCCCACTTCTGGTCTGGATTTTTATCCAACGCCTCCATAAACTCGTCGGTGACGGTAACGGAAATGTTAAAGTTGCGGATTTCGCCTTCCACCTTCTTGCAGCGAATGAAATCCAGAACATCCGGATGATCCACGCGCATCATGGCCATGTTGGCGCCATGCCTGCTTTGTTGTTTGATGGTTCCGAAAGCGGCATCATATACCCGAAGAAAAGAAACGGGACCCGAAGCTTCTCCTCGAGACTTTTTTGTGGGAGTCATGGCGGGGCGCATTTCAGAAAGATCGAATCCCAGCCCGCATCCTGCCTGCTGCAGGAGAGCCGCATCCTTGAGGGTCTGAAAAATGCTCTCCATCGAGTCGTGAATGGGGAGCACAATGCAATTTGCGATGAGCGGAGTCTCGCCTCCCGCATTGGTAAGCGTGCGGCCGGCAGGCGTGAACTCCCTGTTTGCCATAACGTCAAAAAATTCCTTTGCGGTTTTCTCAACAAAAGCTTCCTGTCTGCCCTTGCCGTAATTTTTCTCCACCTGAGCTAAGGTATTCGCGACCCGCTCAAACATGTCGGCCGGCATTTCCTGTCCTCCCTGGTCATACGGAAGGAGGTAGCGTTTTTTCATCATCTTGAGCGCGTTTTCTGAAAATGCCTTGTTGACCTGTTCTTTGCGAACTTTTGAAATCTTCATGATGGAGAATTGCGTTAAGGAGTAATTTTGACCGATGTATGCATTGTAAACTTTTTGATTGCAGAGCGTCAAAAACAAATGTCAAGCCCTCGCGCCAACTTTTTCAAGCTTTTCTATCTCTTTGGCAAAGGCCTGGGGGCTTCTGAAGTTCCGGTAAACCGAGGCGAAGCGTAAATATCCCACCTTGTCTGTCTTCCTTAGACGGTCCAGGACGATGCGGCCGATCTGCTCTGAGCTTATCTTCTCTTTGCCTATGGAGAAGATGTCGGCCTCTATATCAAAGAGGAGCTTTTGGAACTGGGCTTCTGTCACCGGGCGCTTTTCCAGGGCCTTTCTAAGCCCTGCCTCTATCTTATGGCGGGCATAGAGCTCTTTTGAGTCATTGCGCTTCACAACCCGGAAATCCCCCAGGCTCAAACGCTCATATGTGCTGAAACGCTGGGAGCAGTGGAGGCACTCCCTGCGCCTTTTTACGGCTCTTCCGTCTTCCAGGGGCCTGGAATTGACCACCTTGGTGCTTTTTTGACATCTTGGACAATGCATGTTCAGCTATTCAATATGTAGTATGTTCTAAGGATTTTATCATACAATGATATCCGCTGTTGATTGTAGCAACCCAAGCAAACGTGTCAAATCGGGCATGTGTGGAAAAAAACACCCGCCCCCTACCAACCCTTGACTTTCCCCCTGGAGAGAGTATACTTCTAAAACGCCTAAAAATGGCGTTTTTATATGAAAGCATATCTTATTTCAGGCATTCTTTCGGCCTCCTTGACCTTTGGAGCTCCCCTCTTTGGACCTCAAGCAGCTCCCGCATGGGTGGGGACCGAAAACCCTCCGAGCACGGAGGCACAACTTCCCCTCATTGACGGAACCAGCCTTTTTTCAAGGGGAACTTCGGCACAACCAGATGTTAAGGTTACCAAAATCATGGTAATTACCACCGCCTATTCCTCTACTCCTGACCAGACAGACGACACGCCATTCATCACAGCGTCCGGTACCCAGGTACGAGATGGCTTGGTTGCCGCAAACTTCCTTCCTTTTGGTACACAGATCAAGATCCCTGAGTTCTACGGAGACAAGGTGTTTATAGTGGAAGACCGCATGCATTCTCGCAAAGAATACCAGGTAGACATTTGGTTCCCAAACAAGACAGAAGCGCTTGATTTCGGAGCCAAGCTCACCACGATTGAGGTGCTGGAAGGATAGCAAGAACCTGTTAGACATTGAGTGTTTAACATCCTCTCGCATAAATTATCTTTATAGAAAACAAAGTGCCGTCCAAGAGGACGGCCTTTATAAGGTACGAAGTTGTGAAGGTTCAAAAAAGGTTTCGGGGGCGGCGGGTCGTGCCGTTAATCCCCCTCCACCTTCAAACGGCGACCCCTTTAACCGAGGCGTCGGGCCCGGTCTGTTTTCCCACAGATGGAGACATGGGCATTCCCCCGTCAGGCGAGTCTAACCGGCTCGCTCGGCTGCGTTATTTCCGGGTAGACCGGCAAGTGCTCGCAGCCAACTCATTACACCGCGGAATCACAGCGGCGAACATCATGTGCCATCGTGAGGCTTCCACTTCTCCTGGGCCACACCGAGAGTGGGGCTCGGACCCGTCGCGAGTAGCAACTTCCTCGCCGTTCGCCGCATCTCGAGCGCCAAACCTGAGAAGCTCCCAGGATGTCTCTTTGAGGACACCACTTTCATGAGCTTCTAAGTTCGCTCCCAGGGACCGGACGAAACCGGTTTATCCCTGTTCCGAACCTGGTTGCCCTTCACGGCAGCAACAGCCGGAGTCTCCCGAGAATAGCCAGACAACTGACACGCCGGTACCTCCCTAGCCAGAGCGACCCTATAGTTTCGGTTCGCCGACATAAGATTCCAGCCAGCGCTCGGGGCCACATCTTGATTATTACAGAAGACAAATAACTATGCAATCACCCCTCCGCCCGTTAGACATTGAGTGTTTAACATCCCTCACAGGTCGGATTTTAACGCCTCCTCTTGCGATGCAGGGTTTTTGATTTCTGGGTCAGGGCAAAAAGCGTGAGCACCGCCACATAAACTGCGGAAACCGTATCGGAGGGCGCATGGAACTCTTCTCCGAAAACAAAAGACAAGATGAGAAGCACGGCCATTACCGCCGTCCAAGCGACGACGAAGAACTCACCGGGGTGGCGCCCATTGTGAACCTCATACCATCTGTCGAATTCTTTGGTGGCCACAAAAATAGTGAGTATCCCGGAATAGACGATGCTTAGGGGCACCAACAGGAAACTGTAGGCATTTTGGCTAAAGAAATTAACGAAGATAAGGATAAAGAAAACTACGGTCCAAAAATTGGTAAGCCATCGCCAGACTCTTTCATTCTCGAAAATAAGTTTATTTAACATAGTATTTCTGCGTTGTGTCGGGGGTGGGACTCGAACCCACATGCCTTTCGGCGGGAAGTTTTAAGCCTCCTGTGTCTGCCTATTTCACCACCCCGACAAACCTGAGGCCGGGAGGGGAATCGAACCCCTGTATATGGGTTTTGCAGACCCATGTCTTACCACTTGACTACCCGGCCATACCTCTACTCAGATATATCATATATCAGAGAGAATCTAATATCTCCCGGATCCTCTGCGCCTTCAGCTCCCCTTCATCGGCCCTGATCTCAATTCTGGGCACCGGCCTCATCTTGAGCCGCTTGTTGAGCTGCTGCTGAATATTGTACACGCGGCGCTGTAAAGAAGCTATAACCTCCTGCTTCTTGTCTGCAGGAAATACGGTAATATAGATTCTCGCTTGCTGCAAGTTCGGCGTTGCCTCGGCCCTGCTGATGCTTACCAGGCAGTTGTCGGGAAACACTATCTCGCGGGAAAGAATAGAACTAAGCTCTTTCTTGAGAAGCTGGTTGACCCTGAGGATGCGCTCTGTCACGATGCAAAGAATTTCAAATAATCTCCTTCTTGTATTCCAATATCCGTCTGCACCATGAGCCCCGCTTCCTCTCCCTTGGAAACAGAGGGCATGTCTTTCTTGCTCCGCTGAAGATTCATGACTTTGCCCTTTCCCATGAGTTGTTCTTCGCGCATAACCTCAAACGCGGCGCCCTTTTTTGCCATCCCGGTAATAACCCGTCCTCCGATGACCTGGCGGTCCCGCTCAGTAGAGAATGTCGCGAGTACGCGCAGTAGTCCCAGCTCCTGAACGACCGGTTCTTTGCCCTCTTCTATGATCTTGTGCAAGCGTTCTGCGATATCGTAAATTATTTCAAAGCGCTCCAGGGAAATCTTTTCTCGCTCCGCAACCCTTGCTATCCCAGAAGGGATTTTGACCCGGAACGCCAGGATTCTGGCCTTTGTGTCTCTGGCGAATTTCACGTCTCCTTCGGTCACGTCTCCCACGTCTGCTTTCACGATCTTGAATTTTCCCTCGTTATTTACGGAATCCACGATCTGTGAAATCGCCTCCAAAGAACCTGCCACATCAGCCTTAAGCACCAGGTGCATCGTGCTTTCTTCTGGCGCTTGCCCCGACTCGGCAACAGGGACCCGCGGAGGAACAAATGAAGATTCTTTCATGTGCTCGCGCGCCTCTTCTACGGAAGGAAACACCCGGAACTCTTCTCCTATAAAAGGAGACGATTCAAAACCGATTGCGAGCGCGGGAAACGAGGGACCCGCTTCTTCAATGCGATTTCCCGCGAAATCTTCCAGCATCTTAAGCTTCCCCACTCCAGAAGGAGTCCCTACCACGTTGCCCAACCGCAACGTTCCTTCTTTAAGAAGAAGTGTCACCCGAATGCCTTGCTTTGCATCCTGGGACACCTCAATGACATGGCCTCGCGTTCCATGATCTTCGTGCAGGCTCAAGTCCTGAAGTTCGGATACGAGAATAATCATTTCCAGAAGCTCCCTGATGCCTTTCTTTGCAAAAGCCGAGGTTTCCACGCAGGGCACCTGTCCTCCCATAGATTCTACGATAACACCCTCTTTTGCGAGTTCATTCTTCACCTTTGCAAGATCGGTTCCTGGCTTATCGGTCTTGGAAATACTGACGATGAGCGGAATTCCTGCCGCCTGAGCCTGAACTATCGCTTCTTTGGTCTGGGGTTTTACTCCTTCATCGCTAGCAACAACCAAGATGCCGATATCTGCGACCTGTGCTCCGCGCGACCGCATGGCAGAAAACGCTTCGTGACCTGGCGTGTCGAGAAACGTAATGGTGCGTCCGCCTTCGCGTGAAGCTTCGGCGGATTTCGGTTCTGCAGGAACCTCAACAACATATGCTCCGATATGCTGGGTAATTCCTCCTGATTCCCGCTCCGCAACGGAGCGAGGCTCGCCCCCTTCGGGGGCGGCGCGCGCCGCCACTTTTCTTATGTAATCCAAAAGCGTGGTCTTTCCATGATCCACATGACCCAGCACCACTACAACAGGAGGCCGTTTCAGTGTTGTCATTTTGATCCCATTGCCTGCTGCAGCGCTTCTTCCTCTTCTTCTGAAAGCTGGTGTTCTGCCTTTCCTTTGATAACCTGCTTTGCGTACACACGATTCGTTTCCCTGCCAAAGTGGCTCGTAATGATCACGCCGTCATGGTGATGGTTAAGAAGCGCCACAGAAAAGCTCTGATTGCTTCCGATTTCTTTAAAGGGATTGAATCTGACCAATGCAACCTTGCTCAGGGAAAACTTGAGTTTCCCTTTTGTTTCTTCCAATTCTTTTCTGGTCTTGAGAAGCCGCTCTTCAAGAACTTTCAGTTTCTTGACGACTTCTTCCGGGGTGGAGGGCGTTTCTTCTGTTTTTTTGAAAAATTGAAACATAAAAATATATAATTGCGTATGCGGAGGAGGTGAGATTCGAACTCACGAGACCCTTTCGAGCCTACGGCTTTTCGAGAGCCGCGCCTTCAACCACTCGGCCACTCCTCCTAAATGTGGACCCGCGGGGAATCGGACCCCGGACTCGTCCATGCCATGGACGCGTGTTACCGCTATACCACGGGCCCTTCTGGGGGTGCCCCCGACAGGAATCGAACCTATATCTAGGGCTTAGGAGTCCCTTGTTCTGTCCATTGAACTACGAGGGCGCGCATGCCTCAGAGTATCATGGTATCTCCCTATTGACAACGCATCTTGGCTCCGTATGATGGGGGTTGAAAAGGTCGCCGCATTCATTCAAGCACATTACTTCTTGCATGGTCTACGACGAGTTTGATTCTTTCATTGAAGATCAGGAAGAAGAAACCGAAGAAGAGGAAGAAAAACCTGAAGACGGAGAACCGAAAGATGATGACGGTTCTCCTGACGACGAAGACTCCGAAATGGAGTAGGGGAATACAGAAAAGCCCGCCTGTTAGGGCGGGTTTTTCGTTTGGAGTGGGGGGCATAGGGGATTTGAACCCCTTCTGAGAGTTCCACAAACTCTTGTGCTGCCGATACACCAATGCCCCCATGTCGTACGTGTGTCCCCACGAGGAGTCGAACCTCGATTTGCTCTTTAGAAGAGAGCCGCTCTATCCATTGAGTTATGGGGACAAAAGTCTTGCTTTTATATACCAGAAAGTTCGGGCCCAGTCAATTTTATCACAGATTGACTGGGCACAGAAAAAATGATATTGAGGAGAAGGTTTCGGAGAATAGTGTAACGGTAGCACGAGTCCTTTGGGAGGATTTAGTCTGGGTTCGAATCCCAGTTCTCCGACAGGAGGGAATGCGGGACGTAAGAATTTTGTTAAACAAAATTCAACGTCCCAGCAACGTAATAAATTTGCAGAGCAAATTTATTACGTTGCGGGCGTCGTATAGTGGCAATACCTCAGCTTTCCAAGCTGAAGCTAGGGGTTCGATTCCCCTCGCCCGCTCCATAGGCTATAATACAATTGTCATGAAATCAGCTGGCGCAACTCTCCTAATTTTTAGCTTCCTTAGCATTGCCGTTTTTGGCGTATCTGCAATGGGTCATGGTGCCGAACAAAGTCATAACGGCTGCATTGCCGCGACAGCAAGCGGACAACCATGTCCCAAAAACGACAGTTCTCTTCAATTTTTAACTTTCCATCTTAATGCTTTCCTAAGTTTTTCAACCGCGGTATTCGGCCAGAATATTCTTTCTCTTTTCCTTTTTGTAGCTTCCTTGCTGCTTGCGGGCATGGCCATGGGCAAGCTCTTTGCCGAATTAGATTCTCTTGATCTTCATTCACGACCCAGACAATTTCTCCAACCATCCTTCATTCATCTTCAGCCACAACTCATTCACTGGCTCGCGCTTCACGAAAACAGCCCGGCTACTCGGTAGGACGCTCATATGCCCATGGCATATTCATGCGTCCTCTTATTCCTGTAACACAGGGTTTTTTGTATCTGTAATTAACAACACGAACTAACAACATGAACAAAACCATCATCGGTATCGTCGTCACAGTCCTTGTCCTTGGCGGACTTGTCTGGATTGCACGGCCGAACTCACAAATCGCTCCCGCCGCTTTATCCGCCAACAGTAACGGAACTCTCGTCGTCGAGGAAGCAAACAACTATGACTTCGGCACAATCTCAATGGCTACCGGAAAAGTCAATCATGCATTCAAGATTAGAAATGCCGGCATAGAGCCAGTCGTTATCGGCAAGATGTATACCTCTTGCATGTGTACAACTGCTTCTCTTACGATAGACGGCAAGCAATTCGGGCCCTATGGTATGCCAGGGCACGGATTTGTCCCCAAGATAGGCCAAACGATTAATCCGAACGAAGAAGCAACCGTTGAAGTTGTCTTTGATCCGGCGGCGCATGGCCCTGCGGGCGTAGGTCGAATCCAAAGGGCAATCACGATAGAACATAATGCCGGACAGCCGGTTGAACTTCTGTTTGATGCTATTGTCACTCCTTAATTCTGCATGACCGCATGAGTAAAAAACTTGCAATTCTTATTTCGATTAGCGTCCTGCTTTTCGGATCGGTACTGTTCTTCAGGGCGGGAAATATCGGCACAGCCTTTCTTTGGAACTTAAGCGGCCAAGGGACATGGCTTCTGCCTCTTGTGGGAGTCGCCGCCCTGATAGACAGCATCAATCCCTGCGCTTTCTCGATTCTCCTGCTTACGATTGCATTTCTTTTGAGCATCGGGAAAATGCGATCTGGCATCCTAAAAATCGGAGGCACATACATTCTGGGCATCTTCGCTGCCTACGTTCTGATTGGCTTTGGCATTCTGCAGGCGCTCCACATCTTCAACACGCCGCACTTTATGGCAAAGGTGGGGGCGACGCTCTTGATCGTTTTGGGCGGAATCAATGTTATCAACGAATTTTTTCCGTCATTTCCCATTAAGCTCCGCATTCCGCATGCCGCGCACCATAAAATGGCGGAGCTGATGGAAAAGGCATCTCTTCCCACCGCATTCTTTCTGGGAGCTTTGGTGGGCCTCTGTGAATTTCCCTGCACCGGGGGGCCGTATCTCATGGTGCTGGGACTTTTGCACGACCAGGCAACATACCTTGCCGGGGTCGGTTATCTCTTCCTCTACAACTTGATCTTCATTCTGCCGCTTGTAATTATTCTGCTTATCTCAAGCGACGGCGCGCTCCTTGAAAAAGTAAACGCGTGGAGAAAAGCAGAAACAAAACACATGAGGGTGTGGGGCGGAATTGCTATGATGGTGTTGGGCATCGGTATCTTCTTTCTCTGACGCCATGATTATTCTCACCGTTATCTCAATACTTGCCATAACCTGCGCCGTGTGGATGGTGAATAAATTCTTCCCATTTAAAGTCTGCCCCATTTGCGCTGGCGTGAGCGGGACATGGCTCTGGATGCTTGCCGCATCATTGCTTGGATACCGGATCGATCTTGTTATTGTTGCAATGCTGCTGGGCGGATCGGTTGTTGGCATCGCGTATCAGCTTGAAAAAAAATTGCCTGCTACAGGCGCCGGCTGGCGGACGCCTCTTCTCTTAAAGACGCTTTTTATTCCCGCTGGTTTTATTGCCGCATACGGCATTCTTGCGCGGCAGTGGATCACATTTCTTGCCGCGCTTATCTTTCTCTTATTGGCATCGTTCGTATTCCTGTTCTCAACAAGCGGTAAGCCAGGTTCGCGCAAAGAAACGATCAAAGAACTCGAGAAGAAAATGAAAGATTGCTGCTAATGTAACGGCGATGCTACTATGCAAGAAATGACCTATACGTGCCCCATGCACCCTGAAATACGACAGGAGAAGCCCGGTATGTGCCCGGAATGCGGAATGAATCTTGTGCCGGAAAAACAGAAGAAAGAAGCGAGTCATGGCGGGCACGACAAACATGCCGGCCACAGCACCGCTCTGTTTTTCAGAAAGTTCTGGATCAGCCTTGCCCTTACGATTCCCGTGGTGCTCTATGCGGACGTCATAGAGAAGACGTTCAAATGGTCGGCTCCTGATTTTCCTGGCTCTGCATATTTGCCGCTTGCGCTCGGTTCGATCGTATTCTTTTACGGCGGACTGGTGTTTATTGCCGGAGCTTGGCGAGAATTACGGGCACGGTTACCTGGCATGATGACGCTCATTAGCATCGCCATCTCGGCCGCATACCTTTGGAGCGTCTATGCGGTATTTGCCGGCGAAGAAGCATTGTTTTGGGAACTCACGACACTGATTACCATCATGCTTCTCGGCCATTGGCTTGAGATGCGTGCGGTTTCGGGAGCCCAGAGCGCGCTGAAAGAATTGTCAAAACTCCTTCCCGATACCGCCGAGATAATCCGTGACAACAAGACAGAAATCATCTCTCTTTCTGAGCTTCGAGAGAACGATACGGTTCTTGTAAAACCGGGGGCAAAAATTCCTGCCGACGGAACCATCACGGACGGCCAATCCGACGTAAATGAGTCAATGATTACCGGAGAGTCAAAGCCAGTTTCCAAAAAAGAAGGTAATTCCGTCATTGCAGGTACCATCAACGGCGATGGCGCTTTGAGGATTAGGGTTGCTAGCATTGGCGAGAAGACGTTTCTTGCCGGAGTAATGCGCCTGGTTGCCGAGGCGCAGGCTTCTAAGTCACGGCTTCAGATGCTCTCCGACAGGGCGGCGCTCTATTTAACCATCGTTGCCGTTGTCGGAGGCTTAATTACGCTGACTGCCTGGCTTGCAGTAGGCGCCGATGTCGGATTTGCCGTTGCCCGGCTCGTCGCCGTGCTCGTAATTGCCTGTCCCCATGCGCTTGGACTTGCGGTGCCGCTCGTTGCTTCTATCTCCACTACCAAAGCTGCGCAAAACGGCTTTCTGGTAAAGCAGCGGCTTGCCTTGGAAGCAGCCAGAACTGTCGATGTGGTGCTTTTCGACAAAACAGGAACCCTGACCAAAGGCGAATTCGGCGTTATGGAAGTCTGGAGCACAAACGGAAACACGAAAGAGGAAACCCTGCAGTTGGCAGCCTCCCTTGACGCGCTATCCGGACATCCGGTTGCCAAGGCCGTGGTGACAGAAGCAGAAAAACAAGGCCTCGTTCGTAAAGAGCCCAAGAACTTTGAAGCGTTGAAGGGCAGGGGAGCAAAAGCGTCCGTGGATGACAATGAGATCATGGTGGGAGGGTCAGCGCTTCTTGAAAACATTGGCGTCAGCATACCGGCCGAACTCACAAAGCACGTTCAAGATGCGGGTAAAAAAGGACAGACCGTTGTCTTTGCCCTCAAGAATCGGAATCTCTTGGGCGCAATCGCTCTTGCCGACATCATTCGGGAGGAATCGCGGGGGGCAATTAAAGTGCTTAAAGAGTTAGGAGTTCGGTCTGCAATGATTACCGGAGATTCCGAGGATGTCGCAAAGTGGGTTGCGGGCGAGCTGGGGATAGATGAGTACTACGCGCGAGTTTTACCTGGGGAGAAAGCGGAAATAGTAAAAAAGCTTCAAGAGGGTAAATTTGAAAATTGGAAATTAGAAATTGAAAATTCCCGCCCGTGGCGGGTAGCTATGGTCGGCGACGGCATCAACGATGCTCCGGCTTTGACGCAAGCCGATCTTGGCATTGCCATCGGCGCGGGTACGAATGTCGCCATAGAGTCGGCCGGAATTATCCTCGTCCGCAACGACCCCCGGGATATCGTAAAAATAATCAGGCTGTCCCGGATGACATATTCAAAAATGATCCAGAATCTGTTCTGGGCAACCGGGTATAACATTGTCGCATTGCCTCTTGCGGCTGGCGTCCTCGCCTTCAAAGATATCCTGCTTCAGCCGGCTGTTGCGGCGGTGTTTATGTCGCTTTCTACGATTATCGTGGCATTCAACGCGGTGCTTTTACGCAGACAAAAAATTTGATACAGTAGGTTCGAATGGAAGAATTGATTCTCCAGGCTGATCATTTGGTCAAGAATTTCGGATCGTTCCGTGTCCTCGACGGAATTTCTTTTAGCGTACCCAAGGGAAAGATCATCGGCCTCTTAGGTCCGAACGGAGCCGGAAAAACGACGACGATCAACATTCTTGTGGGCGTGACGCTCCAAGACGGAGGGACGGTGAAATATTTTGGCAAGGATTTTGCGAAACACCGGGAGTCATGTCTCCAAAGAATAAATTTCACGTCTTCGTTCAATACGCTTCAAGGCAGGATCTCTGTCGCAGAGAACCTACTCGTCTTCGCCCGTCTCTACGGAGTTCGCAATCCACAGAAAAAGATACTGGAGCTCGTGCGCCATTTTGAGATTGAGGATCTCCTTCCTCATAGATTCTGGGATCTCTCATCTGGTCAGAAAACAAGGGTGAACCTGGTAAAATCCTTGATAAACGATCCTGAAATTATCCTCATGGATGAGCCCACGGCATCGCTGGATCCGGATATTGCAGACAAGACGCTTTCCTTGATAGAACAGTTGAAGAAAAAAAGGGGGTTATCCCTTCTGTACACCAGCCACAATATGCAGGAAATAACACGCATCTGTGATGAAGTGATATTTCTCGACGCAGGAAAGATTGTGGCTCATGACACTCCTCTCGGACTCACCAAACAGGTGCGGGTAGCCCAGCTCCAGCTCGCCTTTGAGGGGAGTAGGGAAACGGTGGAGCGATACCTGCTGAGCGAGAATCAGAAGTTTTCCTTTCTCCACGACTACTTGGTGCTCATTGATACTGAAGAAAAACTCGTGCCCAAGATCATTTCCCAGATAAGCGAACAAGGTGTTGAAGTCACGGATATTGATATCAAAAAACCCACTCTTGAAGATATATTTTTACAGATCGCCCGAGGAAACTATGTCAGTTAAAAGAATACAGGCAGTGATACTGCAAGAGCTCTTCATCACGAAGCGCTCGCTTGAAGTCATTATGGACTTGTTCTTCTTCTCCATCATGTCCGTTTTTGTCTTTGGCCTGGTATCTTCGTTCCTCTCAAAAACAATGGTTGCACAGTCTGCCTATTACCTCTTTTTAGGAATGATCCTTTGGGAGGTCGTGCGCGTGACCCAATACTCAATATCGGTGGGAGCGCTTTGGAACGTCTGGTCGCGCAACCTGAGTAACATGTTCATCACGCCCCTAACTCTTCAAGAGTATCTGGTAGCTCAGATGATCTCCGGGTTCGTGAAGGCGTTTGTCATCTTTATCATCATATCTGTGATTGCGGCTGCCGTGTTTAACTTCAACGTCCTTTCCATAGGAATACTCAATTTGGCGTTGCATTTTCTCAATCTCACCGTGTTTGGCTGGTCAATAGGGATCATCATCCTCGGATTCATCTTCAGATTCGGAACAAGGATCCAGGCTCTCGCGTGGGGTCTTGTTTTTATCTTCCAGCCGCTCACGGCAGCGTTTTTTCCGCTCGACATTCTTCCTTCTGCTTTACAGCAGTTTGCCTCTTTATTCCCGGCAACCCACGTCTTTGAGGCGGCACGGGCCAACCTTACAAATCCCGCGGTGCGCTGGGGCGAAGCGGGAATAGCGCTTCTTGAAAACGCGGCATATTTGATTTTTTCTCTCTGGTTCTTCGGGATGATGTTTCGAAAATCCAGAGAGTCAGGGCAGTTTGCAAAAATGGAAGGGTAAATAGAAAACCGCCCCGTGAAGGGGCGGTGTGATTTTATCGAGCGTATTCCACGAATCTGTTTTCCCGAACGAGCGTCACCTTAATTTCTCCGGGGTATCTCAGGTCCTGCTCAATGCGGTTCGCTATTTCGCGCGCAAGCAGCTGAGCCGCCAAATCGTCCAACTCCTGAGGTTTTACAAACACCCTCACTTCGCGCCCGGCTTGAATGGCATACACTTTCTCCACTCCGGGGAAAGAAGCCGCGAGATTCTCCAGTTCTCCGATGCGCTTGAGATAGTTTTCCAGGGTATCTTTTCTTGCTCCGGGGCGCGACGCTGAAATGGCGTCTGCCACCTGGATCAGAATCGCCTCCACGGACTCATACGGGTAATCCTCGTGGTGAGATTTCATGGCGTCAACAACCTCTTTTTCCACGCCGAACTTTTCCAAAATCCGCATGCCGATCTCAACGTGGGATCCCTCTACTTGATGGTCCAGCGCTTTTCCGATGTCGTGAAAGAGCCCCGCTTTTTTTGCCAAGGTAACATTTGCGCCGAGTTCTGCGGCAAGACCCGAAGCCAAATACGCCACTTCCAAAGAATGCAGCAGCACGTTCTGGCCGTACGACGTCCTGAACTTCAGTCGGCCCAGAATCTGCAAGAGCTTGGGATCCAATCCCACAATGCCGAGCTCATACACCACGGCTTCTCCCGCTTCCTTGATCTGCGAATCAATTTCCTGCTGGGCTTTTTCTACCTGCTCTTCCACTCTCGCGGGATGAATTCTGCCGTCTTTGATGAGGCGCTCCAAAGCAACCCGTGCCACCTGTCTTCTCAAGGGATCAAATCCGGAAATGACCACGGCTTCTGGAACTTCGTCTACGATAATTTCAACGCCTGCCGCTCGTTCCAGGGCGCGAATGTTCCTTCCTTCTTTTCCAATGATCTTCCCTTTCAGGTCTTCTGAAGGAAGGGGCACCGTGGTCGTGGTGATTTCCTGAGCCTGAGAAACTCCCACCTTTTGCACGGCGTATGCGACAATCTCTCGCGCGCGCTTGTCAAAACGCTCTTCTCCCTCCTGTTCCAGTTTGCGCATCCTGGCCAGCAAATCGGCCTCGTGCTGCTGCTGCGTCAGCTCAAACAGTTCTTTCTTCGCCTCTTCTTTACTGAAACCGGCCGCCCGCTCCAGCTTTTCCAATGCCTGAAGACGGACCTCTTCAAGGGCCTTCTCTTTTTGCTTCACCTCTACGGTTTCCCGTTCAAGGGTTTTCTCTTTTTGATCCAAAGAAGAAACCTTGGCGTCCAGGACGCTTTCCCGTTTTAAGAGAATCTGCTCTGTTTCCAAAAGCTGCTTTCTGCTCAGCTCCCGGTCGGCTTCTGCTCCTGCGGTAACTTGCTTCGCTTTTTCTTTTGCCTGATTGAGAACCTGCCCCGCCTCTTCTTTTGCTTGTTCAAGGCGCTGCTTGAGTTTTTGTTCAACCGTGTCAGCTCTCTGTCTCGCAACGGACTGGCGCACGAAGTACCCCAGAATTGAACCTGCCACAAGCGAAAACGCGCCTACCGCAAGTAGGATTGATGTGTTCATAGGATGAAAAAGATAATTGATAATTCAAGAATCGCATGTCTTGAATATATCAAAAACGAAAACGAATGTCAAACCTTCGGCTGGATGACTTCGTCAATGATTCCGTAGGCTTTCGCTTCCATTGCGTCTAAGTAGAAGTCCCGGTCCGTATCGCGCTCCATCTTTTCATACGGCTGGTTCGTGTGCTTGGCCAAGATGGTGTTCAGCCGCTCTTTTATCTTCACGATCTGCTTTGCGGTAATTTCAATCTCGGTCGCCTGTCCCTGCACTCCTCCCATGGGCTGGTGCAGCATAATTTGGGAGTTGGGAAGCGCAAAGCGTTTTCCTTTTTCTCCGGCAGCCAGCAGCACGGCTCCAAAGGAAGCGGCCATGCCAATGCACACGGTAGACACGGGGCATTTGATGTACTGCATGGTGTCGTAGACGGCCAACCCTGCCGTGACCGAACCTCCGGGGCTGTTGATGTAAAACTGAATGTCTTTTTTGGAATCCTGCGAGGCCAGGAACAACATCTGGGCAATGATGGAGTTTGCCACCACGTCGCTAATGACGCTTCCCAGAAAAACGATACGATCTTTCAGAAGGCGGGAATAGATATCGTAGGCCCGCTCTCCGTACTGCGTCTTTTCGATGACGGTTGGAATGAGATTCATAGTTGTACCGTATCACTTATCTGACTCCTTTTCAATCTCCTCTTCTGATTTCTTCTCTTCCTCGGCCCCTCTCATGCCCTTTCCTTCGGGTGTGCAAACATCAATCTTCCATCCGGTAAGCTTTGCCGCGAGCCTGACGTTCTGCCCTTCTCTGCCAATTGCGAGAGAAAGCTGGTCTTCCGGCACCACGGCCTTGGCCATATTCTTATCCAACAGCTCCACCTGAAGCACCCTTGCTGGCGAAAGCGCGTGGCTGATAAAGTTTTCGGGATCGTCCGCCCATTCGATAATATCGATCTTTTCTCCGCCGAGTTCGTTAATGACGGCAGACACTCGTGTTCCCCGCTGGCCCACCATGGAGCCTACCGGATCCACTCCGGCCGCATGCGAATCCACTCCAACCTTAGACCTGGATCCTGGTTCCCGTGCGATCGCCTTGATTTCAATTGTGCCGGCCCCAATCTCGGGAACTTCAAGTTCAAAAAGTTTCGTGACGAGCTTCGGATGCGCCCTTGAAATGAAAACTGTCGGTCCCTTCGGACTGTCTTCAACCCGCATGACATACAGCTTCAGGCGCTGTCCCGGGCGATAGAATTCTCCCGGAACCTGCTCTTCCCTGGGAAGAATGCCCACGATTTTACCAAGATCAAAGAATACCATGCGCGGCTCCACGCGCTGCACCAAACCTGAGATTAATTCTCCTTCCTTGGACTGGAATTCCAAAAGCACGGTTTCTCGCTCCGCCTCCCGAATCTTCTGCAGCACAACCTGCTTTGCGGTCTGAGCGGCAATACGGCCGTAATCTTCTTTGGGTTCCAGCTTAAACTCCAGCTCGTCTCCCACAACAGCATCGGATTTTTCTTTCTTTGCGTCGGCCAGCATGATGTGGCGCTCTGGGTTAAACCTGATCTTTTCTTTCTCCTCTTTTTCCTCTAAAGGCCACGTCTCTCCTTTTTCCCTGGCCTCTTTCATCTGCTCCAGTTCTTCATCCGAGTAGATCATGTCTTTATCCACCACGAGTTTGAGTTGCCAAAAATCAACTTTGCCGGTCTTCGTGTTTATTTTCGCCTTGATTGCCTGACCACGCTGCCCATATTCTTTTTTGTAGGCAGCGGCGATGGCCTGCTCTATTGCCTCCATCACACGCTCTTTCTGCAGCCCTTTTTCTTCTGCGATCTGATCAAGCAGTACCGTTAAGTTTTTGATGTCGATCATATATTTTAGAAAAGGATGTCCGTTTCATCGGACATCGCGGTTCTCCATACCCGCAAGATAGCAGACATCCGTTTTTCTGTCAACGGGCTAGATTAAATACCGCAAAGCTGAGTGATTTCTTTTTCGACTTGAGCGATCTTTGGCTGATTGAAGCCGATTGCTTGCAGCGCTTTTTTGTTTTTGGCTACGTCTTTGCAAAGCACCAGCCCCTTGTCCAGAAGAACCCGCTTATTGGAACCGCTCAAGGTTGTGAGACAGGTAAGCGGATGCAGACCCGCTTGCTCAATGAGATCCTGCAGACTCCCTTGTGCAGGATAGTTCCAGCCAATGGCCTTCATCCCAACGCACGAAGCGTAGGCAATGGCGTCGGATGTAAGCTGGGTATTGGTGACCAGCCAGGCCTCGTGAAATTTTTGAGTATGCGCGGGATCTTTTTGCCCGCCCGCCTTCTGAATGTCCTCAAAGCGGGCTTGCACATACAGCGCCACCTTCACGTCTGACTTGATGCCCTGCTCGTTATGAAATTTGCACTCAACCATGATGTGGCGACTGCCCTGTTCTGCCACCACGTCAACCTCATGGGAAACGCACAGGCCCTGCACAATGCCGGCCACCTCAACCGAGAATCCCTGCAGCTTCAAAAGCTCTCCGACAAGATTTTCAAAGGGATGCCCGGTCGGCCCCAACTCCATAATGGCTCGCTTTAAAGAATAGCGGGCCGCGGCAGGGCGTTCGTGTTTGCGCAGCAGAGAAAACGCATGCCTGTAGATATCGCGCGTTTTGGAATAGTTTATAAACTCCTGCCTGACGTGGGCAACAATGCCTTCAATTATCGTCGGTGAAGCCTTTACCCGTTCAAGCGAACGGCGCAGCTTGGCCTCGGAAAAGGGCTCTACTTCTCCAGACGCTTTTACCACGAGCATTTCTTTTTGTTGAGTTCCTTGCATTGTGGTGGACCTGGCGAGAATCGAACTCGCGACTCGGCAATGCGAATGCCGCGTAATGCCACTTTACTACAGGCCCCTGTATTGCAACTGAAATGTATCAAAATCAACGGGTCAGAGCAAATGAATCGAAAATGTAGTACTATGGAACAGACATGCCGTTACTAGAAGTAAAAAATCTCTCGGTGCTCTACGGAAAAGAAAAGGCGCTTGAAAACGTTTCTTTCAGCGTGGACAAGGGAGAAACAATTGCGGTCATTGGTCCGAACGGCTCCGGGAAAACAACGCTCCTGAGAGCGCTTATTGGCGCCCTGCCCTCCAAGGGCGAGATTACGATTGAAAAAGGAGTAACCATGGGATATGTACCCCAAAAGCTTGACGTGGAACGGAATCTCCCGCTCACGGGAGGAGAGTTTCTGAATTTGGCGCAACGTAAGAAATTACAGAGTAATTTCAACGTTGCGTATTCCGCAAAGGAAATTATCCGGATGGTCGGGCTTCCTCTTTCGCATCTGCAAAAATCCCTGAGCGCGTTCTCGTCCGGAGAATTTCAAAGGCTGCTCATGGGCTTTGCCTTGAAAACCAGACCTTCCCTCCTGCTCTTTGACGAACCCACCGCTTCCGTAGACGTAGGGGGGCAGGAAACAATATACGATCTCCTTCATCGTCTCCAGGATAAAGAGCAATTCACCACTTTGCTTGTTTCGCACGACCTTACGACGGTCTATCGATACGCAACAAAAGTTCTCTGTCTCAATAAAGTGCAGATATGTTTTGGAGTTCCCCAAGAGGTCTTGACTCCTCAAGAACTGGAAAATCTGTACGGAGGCGGGCAGCGATTCTATCACCATCTTCACGAATAACTCTATGATTGAATCAATATCTCTTCTCCAACTCATCGCAGCAGCTCTGGTGGGAATTGCGGGAGGATTGCTGGGATCGTTCGCCCTGTTGCGGCGCATGGCGCTCGTGGGAGACGCGCTTTCCCATGTTGCGCTTCCCGGATTGGCTCTCGGCCTTCTGTTTCACTTTAACGTGTTCTTCGGAGCGCTTGCGTTTCTTCTTTTTGGAACCACCGTCATTTGGGCGATAGAACACCGCACGCGAATTCCGGTAGACACCCTGGTGGGCGTGCTGTTTGTGGTTGCATTGGCCCTGGGATCTTTATTAAGCCCCGAAGAAGAGCTTCTGGAAGCGCTCTTTGGAAACATTGCCGCGGTTTCTTTGGCGCAAACCCTCTGGGGCATTGTTCTTGCCTCTGCCGTAATTTCCGTTCTCATCTTCATAAAGTCCAGGCTTACGCTTTCCATTGTTTCTGGCGATCTTGCCCAAACCGCAAAGTTGCGGCCTCATTTCCTTGAATTTCTGTTTCTCACGCTCTTCGCACTGGTCACCGCCATTGGAATTCAGTTTGCGGGGGCTCTGCTTATGGGATCCCTCATCATTATCCCGGCGGCAGTTTCCCGGAATCTCACTCAAAGCATGGCCGCCTACGCAACGCTAAGCGCAATGCTCGGGGGACTGGGCACCGTGGCGGGAGTTTTGTTTGCGGGGTACTTCAATCTTTCTCCCGGCCCCACATTCATCTTACTGCTCGGATCTCTCTTCTTTCTCTCCCTGTTTTTTAGAAGAACATAGCCTTCTCGTATTTTCCTAGCCGTGCTATACTAAACATACAAAGCCACTATGGGGGCTTTTTACTTAGAGAGGAAATAGGACACAAGTCTTGACTTTTTCTCAAATATACTATATAATTTGAAGCTGTATACAACCATGCGTATCCTTTCTAACGGCTTCCCTACCAATATGCCGAACTCCGAGAACGTATCTCAGGGGGGGCCGGCTAACTTTACCAAACTATTCGTCGGTCACATCGTTTCGAACCACAAAGAACACGAATGGGTTGGCGTGATGTTTAAGGGCGTAAAAAGACTTCCCTCTGATTCGGTTCGGCTTCAAAAAGTGTTTTCTTCTACTCGTCGAAACTACTACTGCCTGAGAATTTCCTCACAGCTATTTCGCATGGTGACGCGAGCGACAAACGCCGAAAAAGATCCTTCTCTTATGTTGAAAAAACCCATAGAACGCCTTACGGCTTTCGTTAAAAAACAAAAGTCGAATGTGGTCTTTCTTAATGGTTTTGGGATATTCAATTGGATGCTCTTAAAAGCTGCGGAAGCCGCCGGGGTACCCGTGGTCATTCAACATGCAGGAATTTGGACCAAAGAGGTTGATATGCATAAAGATCTGTACACAAAACACGGGCGCAAGCTGATGAAAGATATGGAACGAGATTCAACACGCCTAGCTCAGGCAGAAATATTTCTTAATGTCTGGAGTAAGAACTATTATCAACGCAATATAGCCGTAGGGTCAAAACACAAAACGGTGGTAATTCCTCTGCCGTTCGACTTTGCCACATTTCAGCAGCTGGGCACAGATACAAATTCTCCTACGGTTGCATTTGATAAAGAATTCTTTCACATCGGAACTATTGCGCGTTGGGATAAAATAAAGAATCACAAGATGATTTTAGCCATAGCAAAAATGGCAAAAAAAAGAAGTTTGCCGTGGAAGTTTCATTCTGTTGTGGCCATTCCCGACAGCAAAAAGCACCGAGGAGCGAGGGCGGAATACGCAAAATATATAAACGTTATTCCTCCGGTCGACCGGGTAGGCATTTCGAATTTCTGCAAATCCGTAGATTTATTGGTTCTGCCCTCTCTATTTGACGTTTCGCCCACTGTTGTGTTGGAAGCTTTAGCAACCGACACCCCTATTATGATTTCTCCAAACACTGGGTACGTACACGATTTTTACGCCCATGGTGGGAAATCATGGGTGATCGGTCCTAAAAACGTCAAGGCAGCTATACGACGTATATCCTCCTTACTGGGCAAGCATATACCCATCACACTAAAAAAACAGATTATCTCTAAACACGACCACAAAAAAGTTCTTGCCTCATACTTGGACGTTTTTACCCGGGTAGTCGAAACCTCATCCGCGCCAGCTCAAACAAATTAATTCATTGGTCGGGGAGCCGGGAATCGAACCCGGTCTTCACGCACCCGAAGCGTACGTACTGCCGGTATACTACTCCCCGATTGAACTTAAGCGCTTTTGCAGAACCGTGAAATATTGCGGAGAGCTGAAGAAAGAAAATCTGCTTTCTTTGTGCTCCAGCTTCGTGCCGGCTATCAGTTCCTGTATGCGCTTAGGATTCAGTTTGCGAAGGTGGACTTCGCGGGCTCGGAATGGATTCTTAAAAAGAACCACGGCCGCCGGGATGGAGAAGAGTCCGCGAATCGGTTCTGCGGGATACACCAAGAGCATCCTGCCTCCCGGACGCAACACCCGTTCCATTTCTTCCAGGGCTTTTCTAATGTTCTGAACGTGCTCGATGACGTGAAACGAATATAGCTTGTCAAAGCTTGCGTCGTCAAACTCCAGGCGTTCCGCATCCATTGCTCTTAAGTTGCTTGAAACGCCGTGTTCAATGGAATTCGGATTCACGTCAATGCCGTATGTTTCAGGACTCACGTTCTGGAGCTCTCGCACCACGAATCCACGGCCGCATCCGATTTCCAGAATCTTCTCTTCACGCCTTGGCACAAGATATTTGAGCACCTCCTGCAAGTGCCTTTTATCTTTTTTGTTTATCAATGCGTATGTTTTGGAAGTGTACGCCATAGAGTTATGTTATCCAGTACTTTTGTTTTACCATGTTATCCAGCTTTATTTCCACGACTTCCACGGTTCTCTCGGAATCCTTGGCCAGACGAAACAACTCGGCGGCATCCAGCTTTCCGAGCTCTCTAATTCTAGTTTCCAGCGTTTCTTTTGAATTCCGTGCGGGATCTTCAAGAACTTCGGCCAGCACGACCGCAAGAATCTGTCCCACCTTGGGGCCCGGAGGAATGCTCAGTATATCCATGATGTCATTTCCCTTGAGCGCGAGCATTTTGGGGGATAAGGGATCCTTTGAAACCTTTTCTATCGCGTAGCGCAAATGCCTCAATTTATAGGGTTCTGCCTTGGGGACTCCGGATCCGATGCGGTCTGCCATGCGCACCTTCAGAAGATCTTCTATGTGTTCTGGCCCCACTTTGCGGAGCAATCTCCGCACGGAAGATTCCGAAACCTCGCCCACGTTGTAGTAAAACATGTGATAGCGCACGAGCATGGCCACGTAATCTGTCGTGTTTCGAGAAAATTTCAATCTGGTTAGGATGTCGTCTGCCATGCGGCCCCCAATCGCGTCATGGTTGTAAAAAGTAGAGTCAAGGCCCTCTCCTCGTTTCGCGCGGGGCTTGGCGACATCGTGAAGCAAAGAAGCCAAACGCACCTCCAAAGACCATTTTTGCTTTGCCGCATATGCAAGAGAGCGCACGCTATGCTCCCATACCGTATATATATGATGCTTGTTTTGGGCAACTCCGTATCCTTCCAGAAGCTCCGGAACAATGTGTTCTAAAAGCGTTGTCTCGCGCAGTTGCTCTATGCCTTCTTGCGCCTTGCCTGCCTCGCTCGCAGGCGGGTCTGCCATGAGAATCTTGGAAAACTCGTCGCGGATGCGCTCTTTTGAAATGTCTTTCAGAAGGTGCGCCTGGGAACGCAGCGCTTCAAGCGTCTCTTGTTCAATGGAAAATCCCAGCATGGTTGCAAAGCGCACGGCGCGCATGAGACGCAGAGCGTCTTCTTCAAAACGTTCTTTGGGATTTCCCACGCAGCGAACAATTTTTTTCTTCAGATCTTTCTGGCCATCGTACGGATCAACCAAAGATAGCTTTCCGGTTCCTGCGCGCAGGGCCATGGCGTTTATCGTGAAATCCCTGCGGCTCAAATCCTCCTCAATGGTTTTTGCGGGTTCCACTCTTGAAGGCCTCCGCCTGTCTTCGTACTCAAACTCGGACCGGAACGCGGTAACCTCAATCTGGCCAAGCTTGGGATCTTTGCTGTCTGTGAGTACGGTAACCGTGAAAAACTTGTTCTTATAAAACGTGCGGGGAAATATCTTCTGCACCTCCTCGGGAGTGGCATTGGTTGCAACATCCCAGTCTTCCGGCTCCTTGCCCAACAGCAAGTCCCGCACGCATCCGCCCACCACGTACGCCTCAAAGCCGACCTTGTGCAGCTTTTCTAAAACACCTTTCACCTCTTTTGGGAGAGAAACGTCCTGCATAAAAATAATTATAGCGTACTTCTCCTTCCACTTCCATGATGTATAGTTATATATATTCAGTGGACGGCCGTCCCTTCCATATATATTTTTGTGTGATAAAATCAAACAATGCCGCAAAAGAAAACAATACGAGAGAACATACAGAAACTCACAAAAGGCGCGGTGAACACGCTCACAGATTTGATTCTGCTTGAACTATTGATGGTTGGTGACTTCCTAACCGGTCCACGTACACTCAGCGGAGTCTTCTATCATCTCCAGAAAAATCTGCAATTCGTGGAAGAACGAAGGCTCAAAACCGCGTTGAGTAATACTCGCGCGAAAGGATGGATTGACTACCATGGACTTCTCACAGAGCTTGGGAAAACAAAAATTAACTCAAAAATCAAATTAGCTCGACTGGGAGAAAAGTGGTCTGGAGCGTGGCTTATAGTCGTTTTCGATATACCAGAAAAACAGCGAAGGGCACGCAATATATTTCGTTTGTATCTCAAAGCAAAGAAGTTCGGGAAGTTCCAAGAGAGCGTATGGATTTCTCCGTATCCACGCTACCGCTCCGAGGTTGAGAGCATGAGAAACCAGTATCGCCTTAAACCGTTTGTATTCACATTCCTTACCAAAAACGTTGGCGGCTTAAACCCAAAACAACTTGCAGAAAACGTATGGAGGCTCAGCGCTCTCAATAAAAAATATCACGAGTATATACAAGAATATACAAATACAAAAGTACATCCTCTTGAGAGAATCGGCTTACTCCTCGCGATTATGCGTGAAGATCCTCGGCTCCCAAAAGAATTACTGCCACAGGGTTGGAAAGGAGAAGAGGTGCTGCAGATCTATCGACATATTTTGAAGAGACGGCCGTCTTAAAAATATATGGTATTCGTTTTGAGCTTTTCATCTTACAATGCTACAATCGAAGCGCGCGCTTGTAGCTCAACTGGATAGAGTGCCGGGCTTCGAACCCGGAGGTTGCAGGTTCGACTCCTGCCAGGCGCACAAACTCTGAATTATGAAAAAGCCATCTCTGTTGCTCGTGTTGCTTCTCGGAGGAATCTCCTTGGTGGGAAACCTTTTTTTATTCCCTACTCAGGAAAGCTTTCCTGAGGTTTCTATCTCTCAAGATGGTGGTGTCCGAAGCGAGAAAGCCCTACTTCCTGTCATTGAAACATACGAGGGTACTCTTGCCTCTCTCGTTGCAGAACGCAAGAACTTCGTGGAGGTAAACTTTTCTGACATGGCAACACGCCTATGGGAAGAAGGGGTCGTGAAGAAAGAGCTTCCTATTGTGGCTGTCGGAGATCCTCAGGGTTGGGGAGGCACACCCGCCGGGCTCTACTCCGTACTCTCCAAGAACAAGGAGCGCTACTCTTCTGCTGCCGAGGTGTATATGCCTTGGGCAGTGGGCTTTTACGGAAAGTACTTCATGCATGGGGAACCCTACTACAGGAGAGGCGAGAAACGCTTTACTGATGCTACAGGAGGATGCGTGCAATACTCAGACGAAAACGCCAAGGCAATATACGACTTTGCGCACGTGGGTATGTCCGTACTTGTAATTGACAAAGAAAAGGACGTATCTATTCTCCGCGCTCCCGAACAAGAACTTCCGTTGGTCTCAGCCACCAGCTATCTCGTGGCAGACCTGGCTTCCGGAACAATACTCGCAGAGAAAAACTCTGAAGAAACACGGCTGGTCGCCTCCCTTACCAAGCTCATGGAGGCGGTCGTGGTAGCGGAACACCTTGACCTACGGAATTCCATTCTCGTTCAATCCTTTATGCTGGACGCATACGGCGCAACCGAAGGCCTCATTCCTGGTCAGAGACCCCGGATAGTAGAACTTTTCTATCCGCTTCTCGTGGAATCCTCTAACGATACTGCCCAAGTCTTGAGCTACTTTCTCGGAAGGATACGGACGGTAGAATTGATGCAGGCGAAAGCATCAGCTCTCTTTATGCACAATACCGTATTCACTGATACGAGCGGGTATGACCCCGGGAACACCTCTACCGCACAAGACGTCTTCCGCCTCATGCGCTACATTGCTTTCAATAGACCGACGCTCTTGCAGATCACCAAGGGAGAAATGGTGAGAACGTTTGGAGAGGTACGGTTCACCGACCTAAAAAACAAAAACCTCTTCGCGCAAGACCCTGCGTTCCTTGGAGGTAAAACAGGATATATTGTCGCCTCCCAGTATACGGGCGCATTTCTTTTTGAGGTTCCTTTTGGGAAAGAGACGCGAACTGTTGCAATTGTGCTCCTGGACTCCCCTAGCTTAGAGAAAGGAGAGCAGAACCTCCGACAGGACACACTCAACACCTTGGAGTGGATTGAGCGAACCTCGTCTCAGCTTGAAATTTCCCCAAAAAACCTCTAGGATGACAGTTGCTCAGGCCCCCGTAGCTTAGCGGCAAAGCAGTTGGCTCTTAACCAATTGACGAGGGTTCGATTCCTTCCGGGGGCACAATCGTAAGCGTAAAATCTTGACATTCTGTATCATTCAGAGTATGTTTCAACTATGCCGCGTAGTTCAACCCCCACTATTGAAACCACAAAGGATTTTATCCTTATTAAGATTCCTAGAAGGATGTTTTCTGGGGATGTTGGGCGTGGAAAACTTTCCGGCTTGGAACACGGCCTTGCACAATCTCTACGGGAAGCAGAACAGGGCAAGCTGTACGGGCCTTTTCCCAATGCTAAGGACTTTCTCCGCGCTCTCAAAAAGCCAGGAAGATGAATGCTTCCTTCACTCCGCATTTCCAGA
>Ga0209542_10001449_pt1 | contig 55602 bp, 58 predicted proteins | sample RifCSPhighO2_01_FD_184028 | JGI IMG/M metagenome (GOLD analysis project Ga0209542, IMG submission 184028) | Soil microbial communities from Rifle, Colorado - Rifle CSP2_plank highO2_0.1 (SPAdes) (version 2) | ecosystem: Environmental > Terrestrial > Deep subsurface > Rock core/Sediment ... | reverse complement strand
CGGTCAAGGTCAGCGCCGAAAACGGTCCGGTCAAAGTGGGGGACCGCCTGACCGTCTCTGCCACCATGCCAGGTTTTGCCATGAAGATGACCGAAGCGGGTCAGAGCATTGGCCTGGCTCTGGCTGAATTTGGGAGTACGGCTTCGGGGAGCGTGCCGGCGTTTGTAGACCTCTCTTACTGGGCGCCGAGCGTCGATGCGGTCGCGGGTTCAGCAAATGATGGAACCGCATCGAGCAGTCCGCAAGTCGTTGTTTCTTCTTCTGGCTCGCCGACAGGCATTTTGGTCGCTCTTGCCGATGCCGTCCTGATCCGCGTTCAGAATATCTGGGCGAGCGGGGATATCATTGCTCAGGGCATCAAAAAAACATATTTCAGCATTGCTGAAACGGTTCAATCCCAGTTTGGCGACATGTCTTTTGACATGGGTACCATGGTAAGTAATTGGCTGTCCCGGGATATTGCGGTTTCTCCCAATATTCCCGACAGTGAAAGGGCAATATTCCAAAGCAACAATGTCCAGGCCGCCGACCAGTCTAAAGTTGACTTGGCTGAAAACGGTTCGTATCTGGCCACATACGGCGTTGATTCTACGAGAGGGGAAATAGCTTTGTCGGGGTCATCGCAAATAACGGGCGGAGAGGCGAGGATATTCTTCGATTTCTCCTTCACTTCCGTCATTTCCGAAAAAATTCCGATTCGGGTCATCATTACGCCGACAACCGCAGTTCAGGGTCAGCTCTACGTTGATGCTAAAACACCTTATGGCTTTGTCGTCAAATCCGTGAATGGCTCTGGAGAGGCATCGTTTGATTGGCTGGTTATTGCCCGCCGAAAGGGATTCGAGGGAACTGACGTATTCGGTTCGACATCTTCATCATCTTTCTCGTCGCCAAGCGACTCAGGATCTGCGGTGACTTCGTCACCGACCCCTTCTCCTTCGTCGTCTGACGACTCCTCAGGATCTACGGTGACTCCGTCACCTACAACATCGCCTACGACAACACCTGAAACCAGCCCGGAACCTACACCAGAAACGACTGCGTCGCCGACACCAGCCCCGTCGGAATCCCCATCGCCTGTTCCTGAATTAACGCCGGAGGCTACGCCGAGCCCCACCCCGACCACGACCCCGACCCCGGATGCTACACCAGAACCCACTCCGATGCCGTCGGACACACCTGCTCCAACGCCTGATGCAACCCCGAGCCCTTAATACAATGGGGGTCTTTGTATTGACCCTATACAAAGACCCCCATTGTATGGTAATAAAGATAAATGAACACAAGAGATTACAAAGAATGTGCACCCGGCAAGTATTACCATATTTTTAATCGTGGCAATGGAAAACAAAATATTTTTTATAACCCCGAAGATTATGCATTCTTTATTTCTCGTCTTAAATCTAATTTATATCCTTCAGACGATGACTCAAGTAGAATTCAAAAACTTCCCCCCGATTCTTTTTCGCTAATCGCATATTGTTTGATGCCTAACCATTATCATTTATTAATTAGGCAAAATAAAGATATCCCTACGAGTAAACTTGTTTCAAAGGTTTGTACTAGTTATGGTAAATTCTTAAATAAAAAATATGACAAAGTTGGTCATTTGTTCCAAGATCATTTCAAACAAATTAATGTTTCAGATAATAAATATTTGATTTGGCTTTCTTGTTATATCCATGATAATCCAAAATCTGCGGGACTCGTGAACAAGCTGTATAATTATGAGTGGAGTAGTTTTAGGTTTTATATGAGTGGAAGAGGGAATTTGCCTTGTGATAATAAGGTAATTTTAGATCAGTTCAAAAATGTTAGTGAGTATGAAAAGTTAGTTGAAGAGAGCCACTTGTTAATTAAAAATAATAAAGAGTTACCGGGTGACTTACTTTTAGACTGACATTTACAATGGGGGTCTTTGTATACAAAGACCCCCATTGTAAATGTCCACATTGATAAAGTCGTGTTGATTGGGTAAAATTAATACAGTAAAAAAGGTTTAATTAAATACTTAAATCTTTAAATATTTGGTCCGCCAGCCGGCGGAGGAATGCCTAAATATTTGGAGGGGTTAAGTGTTTTAAGTAAAAATGGATGCCAATTTTTTGGACGGTAGGGAGGTCGATATCAAGACAGTTTCTTACGACAACCCCGACGAAACTGTGGAACTTTCAGAAGCCGGATTTCTGGAAACAAAAGAGACAATTTATAGCAGGACGAGCCGTTGGTTTTTGTGTGTCGGTATCTTTGTTTTACCGCTCTTCTTTTTGCCGTGGACGACAAGTTTTTTGGAGTTTAACAAACAGATGCTTTTATTAGTTTTGGCAGGAGTGGTTTTAATTCTGTGGCTTTTGCATGTAGTTATTTCCGGGCAATTATCTTGGAGGGCTAATTCTTTAGACAAAGGAGTGGTGGCGTTACTTTTTGCTATTTTTCTTTCAACTGTTTTTTCTCTGGCCAGGTTTAAGAGCTTATTCGGGTTAACGGGAAGCTTGAGCGACGCGCTTGTTACTGTCATTGCTCTTTCGGTATTTTATTTTGGAATAGTAAATCTTTTTGACGATAAAGGAAGAAAGGCGCGCGCTATTCTCGAGTACTCTTTGTTTGTTGTTCTTCTTTACGGCGTTTTAAATATGTTTGGGATCTCGGTATTTCGATATATCGATATATCGAAATTTCAATTCGCGGCTTCCAAAACATTCAACACTGTCGGATCAATTAATGCTCTGGGCATGATTGCGGCGGCGGCCTTGCCGTTATTCTACAAGAGCAATCTCTCAATATTTCGATATTTCAATATTTCGAGAATCGGGATGATTCTTGCCTTGGTTATATTGGTAGTTCTCAATTGGTGGGTACTTTGGGCTGTAGCCATAGCTGGAATGGCAACGATTATAGCCCTGGACAGCTTAAATCATGAATCAGGAATGGTAAATCGGGAGTCAAAATTCAGAATGTCCAGGTTCCTGCTACCAATGACGGTAATTGTTCTGGGAGTTTTCCTTATGGTTGTTGGTTTTAATTTAAATTTTCTAAAGAAAGACTTTCCGATTGAAGTGGCGCCGTCCTTCGGTTTGTCGACTAATATTGCTGAATCAGTGTTGAAAAAGAGCGTAGCTTTCGGCTACGGACCGGAAAATTTTTCTTTGGCTTTTGATCAATATGGCGCCGCAACTCTTGCCAATACAACCTTGTCAAGCGCAAAGTTTTTTGACTCTACGTCCCAGGTTCTTAATTGGGCCGTTGACGGAGGGTTGATTGTGCTTGCCGCCTTCGCTTTTCTCTTGTGGCTTATTATTAAAAACATATCAAAACATCTGTCTGTCCGGCAGGCGGGTCGAAATATAAACATGTCGAGTGAAGACATCGGTGTTTTCTCGGTACTTGTAGCTTTAATCACGGGGATGTTCTTGTATCCATTCAATCTCACCCTCATGTTCGTCGCTTATGTAGCGATGGGTCTGGTCGCCGTATCTTTGTGGGGAGACAACAAAAAGTCATTTAATGTCGAAGAGAGAGCTTCTACTTCTCTTGTTTCTTCGCTCGGCTTCATTGGCGGGCTAATTCTTGTTCTTGTCGGTTTTTATTTCGGAACGGTTTTATATATTTCTGACATAAAGTATGCCCAGGCTCTATCCAGCCAGGACATTAATAAAGCAGCCAGTCTTCTCGGCGAAGCTGTTAATTGGAACGGTCAGGATGACAGGTATTACAGAACATCTTCCCAGGTCGTATTGTCCTTGCTTTCAATGGAATTAAACAAAAAAGCCGGTGATGTTGATAAAACAAAAGTCCAGAATTATTTAGCTTCCGTCATAAATTTATCCAAGAATGCCACCGACGTGGTTCCGAGAGAATCAAACAATTGGTCAAATTTGGGCAACACATACCAGAGTTTAATAGGAATTGTGGACGGAGTAGAAAAGCTTGCCGAGGATTCATATTTGAAGGCGGCCGAGCTTCGGCCGGGAGATGCGTCTTTTTATAACAAAATCGGAAGCATGTATCTGGCAAAATCAGATCTGGCCCGCCAATTAGCTGCCAGTGGAGGAACTAATGCGGCGCGGTTCCAACAAGAAGTGGTTCCGGATTTGAATAAGGCCCAGGAAAATTTCCAGAAAGCTATAAATATTTCGAGCAGTTTCGGGTTGGCTATATATAACTTGGGAGTCGTATATGACAGGATGGGCAAAGTACCGGAGGCCATTGCGCAGCTCGAAAAAATAGCGCCGTATAACAGCGATCAGCCGTCATTGGCTTTTGAACTTGGTCTTCTTTACTATCGTAACAATCAGAAAGACAAGGCCTTTTCTCAATTACAAAATGCGGTTCTTTTGTCTCCCGATTTTGCCAATGCCCGCTGGTATTTGGGATTACTGTTTGAAGAAAGACAAGATATTCCTAATGCAATGGACCAGATGCGAAAGATCTTAAGTGTTGACGCCAACAAGGATAACCAGACGGTATTAACCAAACTAGATGAACTTCAACGCGGAAAGAAAACAATTCCTCCCAAAAAAGTATTGGACCAAAAGCCTCTCTGATTTAAAGATATTTTTCAAGGAACATAAAACACGCTTAGTTGCTCTGGTGGCGGTAAGTGTGTTTTTGGCATGGATGGCAGCGGGAATTTTCCGGTCTCCCCTTAATGAACCGAAAGTGGTTGTAATAAAAGGCGGAGTAGGCGCTTATGCCATAGCCGAAATCTTGAAACAAGAAGGGATAATAACAAATAAATTTTTATTTGTTGCTTATACGTTTATAACCGGGAACGAAAAAAAGCTCCAAGCCGGAAATTATTTATTTAAACCGGGAGTTACCGTTCCGGACATAATCAATTCTGTTTCAAATGGTCTTGCCGAATCCGATGATATTATTGTAACCATACCGGAAGGGTTTAATGTGTGGGAGATTGATAAAAGATTGGCCAGTTTTGGGTTGATTGTTGAAGGAGAATTTGCCAGAAAATATCAACCGCAAGAAGGGGAATTCTTCCCAGACACCTATCGTTTTAGTAAAGAAGGAGAAACAGTCGATACGATTGCTGAAAAGATGAAGAATAATTTGGATAGAAACATTTTAACGATCGCATCTATTCTGGAAAAAGAGGCTCGGGAGGAAGAAGATATGCGATTGGTGGCTGGGGTTATCAGAAACCGCCTTGCCAAAAAGACGCCTTTGGCAATCGATGCTACTGTTTCTTACGGTGCCTGCCTTAGAGATTTACAAGTCCGACTTGTAAATATATCGAAATATCAAAATATCAAATATAAAAATTGCGATGTAACTCAAGTAGGAGTCGGAGCGGAAATAAAAATCGACGGTCCTTACAATACTTACACTAGGCAGGGATTGCCACCCGGGCCGATATCAAATCCGGTGATTAAATCAATATCCGCCGCCTTAAATCCCGCCACCACTCCCTACTTTTATTATCTCTCCACCCGTGACGGCAGTCAGATTATTTTCTCCAAAACCGCTGCTGAACATGCGGCAAACCGCCGCAAATATTTGGGGCTTTGACATTTAAAATAGATTTTGCTAGTATTTTCTAATCCTCCTTCGCTAAAGAAAGCTTCGGAGGACAAAGCCGTAGACAGCGTGATGAACGCCGAGGTGACAAGATATTTCGAAATATCGATTATCGGTTGTCATCTACGGAAAAACCGTAGTTTTTTTATGAAAAATAAAACCCAAAAAAAAGAAGAACTGAAGAAGCTTAAAGAAAAACTTCCGAAGTCCACAATAACGGTATTTACCACCTTTTCAAGAGCAGGCGAGAAGGGGCTTTCTGTGGCCCAGATGTCGGAATTGAAAAAGGTGTTAAGAGCAATTGATGCCGAGCTTTTTGTGACCAAGAAAACATTAATGGATTTAGCGTTGAGACAATATGTTGATATATCGAAATATCCTGGTTTAGATATATACGGCATGGATGGTTCTGTCGGATTAGTATTAGGAGGCGGAGAAGGTTATGCGATTTCAAAAAAACTTTACGAATTTGCCAAGAAGAACAAGGCCCTGCAGTTTTTCGGAGCTATTTTTGAAAATAATTTTATAGGCAAAGACGGATTTTTAGAAATGGCCAAAATGCCGTCCAGGGAAACATTACTGGCAAGATTATTTGGAATGATGAAATATCCGATTTCAGGATTAGCAATTGTTTTAAGCGAGGTAGCAAAACTAAAACCTGAAGCGTAAAACGTGAAACGTGAAACGTCTGAATGATGATTCACGATTCATGCTTCACGATTCAAGAAGTTATGGAAAAAAATCAATTTATCGAATCAGTGGAAAAAATGTCCGTGGCCGAATTGAATGATTTGGTTAAAGCACTGGAAGAAAAGTTCGGCGTATCGGCCGCTGCCTTCGCCGCTGGCGCGGCTTCGGCAAGTCCAAGCGGCGCTGATGCTGAAGCTGGCGAAGAAAAGGACAGTTTTACAGTTGTCTTAAAAGATGCCGGTTCAGCTAAAATTCAAGTTATTAAAGTTCTTCGAGAATTGACTGGTCTGGGATTAAAAGAAGTTAAAGATATTACCGATAAAGTTCCGGCTAATGTCAAAGAAGGCGTCAAAAAAGCTGATGCTGAAGAAATGAAAGCAAAACTGGAATCCGCCGGGGCCGTAATCGAACTTAAATAGAGTACGGCATTACTTTCCAGATCTTTCCGTCTTTACCAACGAGATATACTGCTTCATCTTGGTCAAGATAAGCATTTGTGAATGCCTCTTGACTTGAAACTTTGAGAGTCTTGAACAAGGTTCCGTTTGCCTTGCTTAACAGATAAATTCTGCCCATATTTTTGTTAATCAAATAAAGATATTGTGAATTTTTGGTTGTTGCCAATAAACTTGAATCATCTGGAAAAACGAGAGTGTTTGTTTCGTTTTCTTTTTTGCCCTTGTAATATGTAGCAAGGAGGCCTGATTTATTTAAAACATAAACCTTTCCGTCAACAGCTATCAACAATGATTCGGGAAGTAATGCTTCGCTTTTGAGCCATTGAACGGCATCTTTAGGCTTGTTGGAAATGTCGGAAATCTTAGAAATTCCGTCAGCACCAATAAAATAAAGATTATCTTCATAAATATCTAAACCAGTTGCGCCTGTTCTTGTTTTTTCAGAAGCAAGCAGAGCTGCTTTATCGCTTACGCTCTTCGGTAATGTTTCGGTAAGGATGGGAGATGATTCCACGGCTTGATCCAGATTATCTAAAAGCTTAACTATTTCACTTTTGGCATCGTCTGTTTTTTTTGAAGAAACTGCTAAGTTGATACTGGCAATGGAACCGAGTAAAAGTTTTCTTGCGCTTAAAAAGTCGTTTTGGTTAATTTTGGTCTTGGCAAGTTTTATATTGTTTTGAGCTTCATTAATCGCACTAGATGTCTGTTTTTGTTCCGGACTGACGAAAAAGAATGTCTTGGCGGTCCAAGCTCCGATTAGGATCAAGATTCCTAATGACGTAAAAAATACTACTTTGTTTTGTCTTTTTGGTAAAAACATTTTTATTTTTCCGAGGACGGTTATAAAGGGATTATTTTTTTTGCCTAATGCGAACTCAGATCTTATTATTCTCGGAAGTTCCGGTTCGGGGATTATATATTCAGATTGTTTATCGCCTTCTTTAGGTGGTTTTTTCTCGTCAATTTCGGATACTGTGATTGGAGAAGGGATAACTTTTGCTGCTTTGGGAATAACTGCCGGCTCTTTGACCTTATCGAGGTTAATATACAAAGCAGCATAAGTAAAGTCAACTTTTTCTCCTTTTATCTCTCCTATCTTTTCAAGGAACTGTTTGGCGTTGAGCTTAAGAAAATTTTCTTTGATGGCCTTCTCTTTTATAGCGGCCAATCGGCTGGGGCAAAAAGCCAACACTTTATCTCCGTGAGCAATTCTGCCGGAGACGATATGGGAAAATTCCTTTTCTTCCACTTTTTCTTTTGTGAAGAGATCTATGTTGTTAAGAATGTCTATTGTTTTATTGTCGCGAGCAAGAAGTATTTTGAATTTGCCTAATTTGGATATGTTTATATTTTCTCCGGTAAGAGCAAAAATACCGATATTGATCTTGGCGTCCTTATTAATGAAAAATTCATCAACGACATCGTTGATTTTCCTTAGTGTTGCCGAAAATGCTTCTTTTGGAGAAAGATCGGGATTTGAGTAATATTCACGTTTGGCTAGTGAGGCGACAAGATTGGTGGCGTAAGCGACATCGGACTCTTCCGTATTGTCTTTTGAGCTTGAATCTTTATGGGTATCGAAGCTCCGTTGAATATTCCCAACAACATATAAGTTACCCAAACTTCTCTTGCTTTCATCGGCATGGTAATCATATGAGAAAATATCGAAGTGTCCTTCTTTTGGTGACCCTTTGATAAGTATTTCTGTTTGAGTTGGTTTTAGGAAAATTTTTTCCACGTTTGTAGTTGCAATCTGCAATAAATTAATTTATCTTATATTCATTCTAATTCACTTTTAATATAAATGTCAAAGGATACTCTTGATAACATGTTTGGTTCGAAGATTAGGGTTAAGGTCCTGAAGTTCTTATTCCGGAATTATCCCGGAGAATTTTCTGTAGGAGAACTATCTGGAAAGTTGCAAGAAACAAATTTAGCGCTAAAGCGGGAACTAGAAGCTCTTGCTAAATTTTATTTAATTAAAAAAAAGAAAACAATCAAAATTAAGTACTATTTGAATTCCAATTTTGAGTTTTTCGAGGAATTAAAAGCCCTTATTCTGAAAGCCTCTCCAGCGGAAAATAATAAAATGGTCGCTAAAATTTTAAAACTTGGCAGAGTAAAACTGGCTGTAGTTTCCGGGGTTTTTTTGAACGGCAACGGCGGCGCCAGTGATAATTCCATAGCCGATCTTTTTATTGTTGGAGATGATATAAACAAAGATAAATTGAGAAAGTTTTTAAAAGCGCTTGAAGCGGAAGTTGGCAAGGAAATAAAATTAAGCATTATGGACAAAGAAGAGTTTGATTATCGGTACGGCATGTTTGACAGATTTGTCAGGGTACTATTGGAATCTCCTCACGAAAAAATAATAAATAAGCTCGGACTATAGAACATTGGGCGGTTAGCTCAGCGGTAGAGCACTGCATTCACATTGCAGGGGTCACAAGTTCAAATCTTGTACCGCCCACAATCTGATTTTCTGCAAATTTACCGACTATGCAAGTTTGACATTTGCCCTCTTTTCCTGTTATAAAAACACCAGCTGCTCATTAAAAAGACGGATATATGATCCTAACTCTGACCGGCGCCTCCGGCGCCGGCAAGACAACCATTGCCAAGAAACTTCTGAAAAACCTTACCATTGATGCACAGATGGTTCCCAGCTACACTATCCGTAAATTCCGCAAGCCGAGGCCTACCGACATACCCGGTGAGTATAAATATGTAACCAGACTCTGGTTCTGGTTCCTAGAAAAAATCGGGGCTTTCCTTTGGACAGTTCATGTTCATGGCAACAGTTATGGCACCACAAAACGCTGGGTAGTCAGAGGATTACGGGATGACAATACGATTCATATTATGATTTTATTGTCCGATGCGATAAAAACCCTGAGAGAGTTTGCTGAAGAAAAGGGTCTTTTAGATCAGGTCTACTCTTTTTATATCTGTTCTCCGCCACAGGAGGTTTTAAGAGTAAGATTGGAAAAGCGGGGAGATAGTCAGGGAGAAGTAAAGAAGCGTTTGGCGGATTGCCTTAAATGGGACCAGAATGCTTTAAGTTCGGGTATCTCATATGAATTCGTCAAAAACGATGGAGAAATTCGAGAAGCCGTAGTAGAAATAAAGGATCGTTTTCTTTTGAAATTTGAAGCCTCTGAAAGTTTATTCTAATTCCCACCCAAAAGGTGGATTTTTAATTTTAAAGCATTCCAAGTTATGCACACTTGCATGGAGTCGAGGCAGTGCTATACTTAATCTTGTAAGTGGAGGAAAGTGGATAAGAGTGTTAATAATTAACATTTCTTGTGGATAACCGACTTGCGAAGTCGGTAAGATCAAAATTGTGGATAACTATGTTAATTGGCGAATATCAACACAATCTGGATCCCAAAAAAAGGCTCGCTATCCCGTCAAAATTCAGGAAAGAGCTTGGGGATGGAGCTGTTCTAACCAAGGGTCTTGATGGCTGTTTATTCATTTTTCCTTTAAAGAATTGGTCGCCGTTTGCAGAGATGCTGGGAGGATTATCTATTGGTAAACAGGACACGAGGTCGTTTGCCCGCCTATTTCTTTCAGGTGCTGTAGATGTGGAGTTTGATTCATTGGGGAGGATATTGGTACCGGATAATTTAAAAAAATACGCAAATTTAAACAAAAAAATCATAATAGCAGGATTGTTTAATAGGTTAGAAATCTGGGATGAAGAAAAGTGGAGTATGTACAAGGATAATTTAGAAAAAAATTCAGATAAAACAGCCGAGAAGTTGGGGGAACTCGGATTGATATGAGTATATGGTTCACAAGCCTGTTCTTGTAAATGAAGTTATTGAGTATCTGAGCCTGGAGCCAGGAAATAAGGTGATTGATGCCACCCTGGACGGAGGAGGACACGCTTTAGCAATTTTAGAAAAATTTAAAGACATAAAAATTTTAGGAATAGAATGGGATCCGGAACTGTTTAAAAATTTAAAAATAACAGATAGCAGATTAATAAAGATTAATGATAGTTATGTAAACTTAAAAAAAGTAGTAAAAGATTACAAGTTTGAACCAGATGGTATATTGTTTGATCTTGGGTTGTCGTCATGGCATTACGAAGAAAGCGGCAGAGGATTTTCTTTCAAGAAAAATGAAACGTTGGACATGAGGTTTAACCAAGAAATTCAAACCGAAAGCGCTCTTGATATTGTGAATAAATCAAGCGAGGAGGAATTAAGGGAGCTGATAAGTTCTTTGGGCGAGGAACAGTTTGCCGGAAACATAGCCAAGAATATTGTCCGAATCAGACGCGAAAAACCGATTGTGATGACAGGGGAGTTGGTAAGCGTGATAAACCAGTCGGTTCCTGATTGGTATAAGCATCGAAAGATACACTTTGCGACCAAAACATTTCAAGCTTTGAGAGTTTCGGTAAACGATGAACTTGTAAATATCAGAAAAGGACTAATGGCAGCCATAGAGGTGTTAAAGCCTAAAGGAAGATTGGCGATGATAGCGTTTCAAGGATTGGAAAATAAAGTAGCCAAGGAAATTTTTAGAGAAAAGAAGAAAAATGGAGTCATAGAATTTGTGGTGAAAGGTGCGGTTAAACCTTCTTGGGAAGAACAAAAATCTAATCCGAGAGCGAGGAGTGCCAAGATGAAGGTTATACAGAAAATTTAAACGGGATGGGAAGGAATGCCCTAGCCCTAAAAAAGTGACAGTAACCAAACATGCGGCCATGCCTATCGGCAGGCAGGTAGCTAAAGAGTTAAACCATAATTCAGTAAGTACGGTTTTCCTGATAAACACAATTGTATTGTTAACTGTGGGACTCCTGGCGGTTTATTATGTAATTCAGGCCAACATAATTGCGGCCGGCAGTTATAAAATAGACGTGTTAAACCAAAAACTCCAGTCTCTAAATGAGACTCACAGTTATTTGGCTGCCCAAGAGCTGTCAATGGAAGATCCGACGAGGGTTCTTAATTTTGCTTTAAGCAAAAACATGGTTGAAGCAAAAGATGCTGTTTATTTGTTTGAAAATGGAGAGGTGGCTTTGAGGCCATAATATGAAATTGCATGATAATTTACGCATAAATATATTTTTTATTCTTGTCTTGATTGTTTCAAGCCTGATTTTATACAGGCTTTTTATTTTATCTTATATCCGACATTCGGTTTATTCCCGTACTGCGACGGCTCAAAAAGATAATGTCACTAACATTTTGGCCCGGGGTAATATATACATGAATGATCCGGCATCAAATAGCTTATTTCTTGCCGCTACCAATAAAAAGTTTCCCTTGGCTTACGTTGTTCCTACTAAGGTTGACTGGGCAAACGATGAGGAAAAGACGACCCAAGCAGCAGATATTTTAAAAGTTGACAAAAATTTAATTCTAAACACAATCCAATCAGGGCAGAATTATTCTAAAGTTTTGGCAAGAAGGCTTGATGCGAGTCAGGTTGAGGGTATAAAAAATTTAAACTTAAGAGGACTAGGGATTTCATATGAAACTGACAGATTTTATCCTGGACAAAAATTGGCGGCTAATGTTTTGGGTTTTTTGGGATATGATTTGAACGGTCGTTCGGGACAATATGGGATTGAATCTTATTATGATGACGATCTTTTTGGCAGGGCAGGAGTAAAATCATCGACCGCGACAGGAATGTTTAGTTTTATTAAAAATATTGTTTATCGCAATAAGAAAAGTTCGCTGGCTGGTGAAAACGATGCATTCAACCGTCCGTCGGATGTTGTTTTGACTATAGACAAAAATATTCAGGCTTATGCAGAAGACAAGCTTGAAAATGTGCTGAAAAAATGGAATGCCCAAGGGGGGACAATTATTGTTCAGGACCCCAATACCGGCAAAATATTAGCTATGGCCGATAAGCCGTCATTTGATCCTAATAATTATAGTGATTATCAATCCGGCTTGTTTTTGAATAAAGGCGTGCAAGAAGTCTTTGAGCCCGGTTCGTCTTTCAAACCCATAACGATGTCTATGGGACTAGATCTCGGCAGAGTTTCTTCTCAAACGACATTTACCGATGTTGGTTTTGTTCAAGCCGCTGAATATACAATACATAATTTCAGCAACAAAATTTTCGGTTCTCAAACGATGTCTCAAGTATTGGAAAAATCCATAAATACCGGAGCCATGTTTGTCGAAAATCTTGTGGGTGATGAAAACTTTCTTAACTATGCCATCAACACCGGATTCGGACAAAGAACAGGCATAGATCTACCGGGCGAGGTAAACGGAGATATAACTAATTTATACAGTGGGAGAAAAATTAATTATCTGACGGCATCGTTCGGCCAGGGAATTGCGGTTACGTCCATACAGCTTATTAATGCTTACTCGGCTATTGCAAATGGGGGCAAGCTTATGAAACCTTATGTTGTTGAAAAGATAATCAAAGAAGGAGGAGAAGAAGTGATTACCAAGCCGGAGATAATAAGCATTCCATTTTCAAAAAAAACATCAGACAAATTGAAGTCGATGCTGATTGGGGTGGTAGATAACGGCTTTGATAAAGCCAAGATTAAGGGGTATGATATAGCCGGTAAAACCGGGACTGCGCAAATACCTGACGGGAAAGGCGGTTACGACAAAACGGAATTTATTCACGATTTTATGGGGTTTGCGCCGGCTTATGATCCTAAGTTTGTAATTTTGATAAAAATGGACCGGCCCAAAGGTATTCAATTTGCCGCCGACAGTTTGTCTCCGACGTTCAGAGAAATGGCGCAGTTTTTAATTAATTATTACAAAATTCCACCTACTAGAAAGTAAATCCATGTATAAATTATCCCAAATCATTGTAGAAATACTAGCTAAAATATATTTGTGGCGTTTTGACCCGAAAATTATTGGAGTTACCGGAAATGTCGGAAAGACATCCGCAAAAGAAGCAATCGGCTTGGTTGTAAGTAAAATTAAAAAAGTCAGAGTCGGTGGGGGAAATTTAAATAATGAAATTGGTCTGCCTTTTAATATTATTAGCGATTCAGTTGATGAATATTATGAGAAAGGCGGCAGTCTAATTTTTGGAATAAAATCTTTTTTTAAAGCAATTTTAGGCCTTCTCGGTTCTAACTATCCCGAAGTGCTTGTTTTGGAGTACGGAGCTGACAGACCGGGAGATATAAAAAAGTTATCTAAAAAATATAAACCGCATGTTGGTGTAGTTACTGCGGTTGGGGAAGTGCCGGTTCATGTGGAATTTTTTTCTGGACCGGAGGGGGTGGCTCGTGAGAAAGGTCGACTGATTGAAGCACTTTCAATTTCCGATTTTGCGGTTTTGAATTTTGACGATCTGGCGGTTCTTGAAATGAAAGAAAAAACAAAGGCTAAAACATTAACATATGGATTTGGTGAAGGGGCAACGGTACGAATCTCTAATCTTGAGCCATGGACAGAGAGCGGAATTCCTGAAGGAGTAAATTTTAAAATGAATTATAACGACACTCTCCATGGTGGCGGACAGGGTTTTGTGCCATTTAAACTAAGCGGTTCGTTGGGCAAATCCCAGGGTTATGCTGCTGCGGCCGCGGCCGCAGTCGGCTCAATTTTTGGCATGAATCTTGTTGATATAAGCGAAACTCTTTCCGAATATCAGGGACCGAAAGGGAGATTAAAAATATTGAAAGGAATTAAAAACTCCACAATTATAGACGATACATATAATGCATCGCCTTTATCAACCCATCTTGCCCTAGAAACACTTAGAGATCTGCCTGCTGGCGAGGTGGGTTTACCGGGAACTCGGAAGATTGCCATGTTAGGTGATATGCTTGAATTGGGGAAATATACTATTCAGGCTCATCAGGAAATCGGCAATATGGCCGGAAGTTTTATTGACTTGCTTGTTTGTGTGGGTTCAAGGGCGAAATTTATCGCTGACAGTGCTTTTAATCAGATGCCCAAAGAAAATATTTACAGATTTGATACATCAGACGAAACAAAATTAAAAGTTAACGAATTAATTAATGAAGGGGATTTAGTTTTAGTGAAAGGTTCGCAGGGGATGCGCATGGAGAAAATTGTCGAAGAGATAATGGCCGAACCGGACAAAAAGAAAGAACTGCTCGTTCGCCAATCCGCTAAATGGCTCAAGAGATGAAGTTTTTATAAAGGTATCCTACGAGCCACTTATAAAAACTTTTGTTCTGGTAAACAAAAAACCCCGATGTTCTGGGGCTTTGGGGGTTAATTGCCTATGGTCACTTCTTATTGAGGATATCTCGGATTTCTTTGAGCGTGTCAACTATGTTAGAAAGATAAAACAAAATCCAACATGCGATTATTAATACTATAACACCGAAAGCCCGAAATAACGCAGTAAGCTCATCCATCTTTCTCCCTCCACTTGTGGAAAGAATTTACTAAAAAGAACGTAAAAATACTTTAACATATCGCTAGACTATTTGTCAAATTAGGAAAATTAAGTTAAAATATCCTAATTAAATGGCGCCATCGTCTATCGGTTAGGACACATGCTTCTCAAGCATGGAAGCGGAGTTCGATTCTCCGTGGCGCTGCCATTATGGAAAATTGGTCTTTCGGCGACTAAGTTGAACGGCTTTTTCCATACTAGGGTTAGATTACTTCCATCCCAGATAAAGTTTTCCAATGTTCTCTATCGGCCCAATCTGGTAATTTCTGCCGGTTTTTGTTTTAATAATTTTTATGAATAAAGATTTTAAGAAATGGCACGACAAGAAAGCCCATCTTCATGATAAGGGTTCTCGAGTATTCTTTCATGAGCGTGAAGTTTGGTGGTGTTCAATAGGTTTGAATATCGGTTTTGAACAAGATGGCAAAGGATTTAATTTTGCTCGTCCAGTTTTAGTTTTCAAGAAATTCAACAACGAAACGTTCTGGGCGATTCCTCTAACCACCAAAGTAAAAACTGGGAAATATTGGTTTCCTGTTAATTTCGAAGATGGTGTAAAGAGAACTGCCGTTCTTTCTCAAGTTCGTTTGGTTGATGCCAAGCGGCTGTATCAAAAAATTGGAGTATTAGATAAAGCCGATTATCAAAAATTAACCGAAGAATTCGTTAAGCTTTGTAAGTAAAATAAGTGTGTATATAGTCAGAAACACCCTTGCAGGTGTTTCGAGGCCGAAGCCGTATAGGCTTTAAATGTATCATACGGCTTATAAAAAGTCAATGAGTTGTCAACATACCAGCATAACCAACATTTTTTAGATAGCCAGACAAGAATCAGGAATTAATAAGGGTTCACTGATAAAACTTTGATAGATATTTCTCAACAAAGTTTTCCAATGTTCTCTATTGGCCCTGCCATTAGTGGAATGAGGCAAGCTTTTTAAGCCAGTAATCATTAGGGAATCTGGGTTACTGAGGGTTTGCCTCATCCCTGTTTTTCTCGACCCCCAAGGGGAATGGAAAACTTTGGTTGACAAATAAATAAATCTTAAGTAAAATCACAGCAGAACTTTCAAAGGATTTACCGATGATTAGAAAAATAATGTCAATTTTTGAGAGATTCAAAAAAACACCCGAAGAATATAGCGAAGAATATTTCCGCAAGGCACAGGAAGAGGCTAGAAAATCAGTAGAAAAATTTGAGAGAGAACGAAGCGAAAAGATCGAAGCCATTAGGAATACTAAGGGCTTTGGGGAAGGTGTAATTTCAACTTGTGCTAAGTTGGAAATTTCACAAGAAGAAGCTGAAAAGATGACTGACGATGTGAGCTTGTATGATTATGAAAGGAAGAAGTTCTATATAAAAGCCAATATTGATCAAATTAGAAAGTACGTTAATTCTGAACATCCGAAGGAAATAATTTATACGAATATTAGATCTGACGATCTTGCCCAATTTGGTGATTATGTTATCGATGTGGGTAATAATGTCATGATAAGATATGACGGTTATGCACAATATCCCGGTTCTCGGGATATGGCTTCTTTTAATTTCATTCCGATGGAATACAAATCAGAATCACTGGGAGGATATTTTTCTAAAACCAGATTTTTTCTAAAGTAGTTTTAGGAGCCTGAAGGCTCCCTTTTAATTACTCAAACCGTAAATTCTGGAATATTTACTGGGTTTTTAATAAAATAACCATAGATTTCATTGAACAAAGTTTTCCAACGTTCTCTATTGGCCCTGCCAAAGTTGTGGAAGTTTGGTGCGGGGTCAAGCACGGAAGCAGAATTAGATAAAAAATGAATAGCTTAACCGAGAGAGTGGGTAATGTCATAGATGTGGTTGGAGCCATGAAAGATGATGTGGAAGTTATAAAGATGGATATAGAATTTATTAAACATGACCTAAAGAGTAAGGTGGCAAGAGGTGTAGGTGGGAAATTGTCTAATGAATTTTGACAAAATATGTATAATCGGCTAATATATACAAACAATGACTTTTGCGGTTATTAAAACAGGTGGCAAGCAATATAAGGTCGCCGAAGGCGACGTTTTAAGGGTTGAAAAACTTGCATCCATAGACGGGTCTGCCTCCGGCGGAGAGGGTGGCGATGTCGTTTTTGAGGATGTTCTGTTGGTGGTTAATGGTGAAGTGAGGCTTGGAAAACCGATTGTTTCAGGAGCCAAGGTTACAGCTAAGATTTTAGAAGAAGGAAAGAGCAAAAAGAAAATGGTTTTCAAATATAAATCCAAAACTCGCCAGCACAAGAAAAAAGGCCACCGTCAGCCATACACCAAAATTCAAATAACAAAAATCATTGCTTAGAGCAATGATTTTTTGGTTATGCTATGATTATTTTATATGACAATCAATTATGACGACTTTGAAAAAATTGATATACGCATGGGTAAAATTATTGATGTCCAAGATTTCCCCGAAGCGAAAAAACCAGCTTTCAAATTGAAAATAGATTTCGGTTCGGAGCTCGGGGTCAAATCTTCAAGTGTTCAGGCGGTCGGGGCACACACAAAAGAAGAGCTTTTGGGCATGTTGGTCTGTTGTGTCGTTAACTTTCTTCCGAAAAGAATCGGCCCGTTTACCTCGGAAGTTCTTACGTTGGGATTCAGGAATACTAACGGCATCGGCTGGGTTTTGATAACTCCGTCGAAAGATTCGGTTAAGATGGGGGATAAATTAGCTTGACAACATATAGACTTTGAATTAAGATATATTATCAAAATGAATATAAGGTTCAGCACAAATTGGCATTATTACTCAACATTCTCTCGTGAAAGAGGGTTGAGTTAATGTCTTTACTTCCTAATTTTTGACATGAATTTAGCCCCCTCTCACGAGGGGGCTTTCGTTTGGGAAGCCCAGTTCTTTCAAAGGAGGACAATATCAGATGAGTAACCTAGAAAAGCTGATTAGGTATCTTTCTGACGGGATAGTCTCTCAACCGATTGGAGCAACCATCGGCGTTGAAGTAGAGACGTCATTCGTAGATGAAAAAGGTGAACCCATTACAGTAGGAAAGTCTCAGGAGGTATTGAGGCTCATGTGTGATGAGAATGGTTGGAAAATTAGCAAAGTTAAAGGTGAGTTGGTAGCTGAGATTGTAGATTCTTTTGGAAATAGAATCTTATACGAGTTGGGAAGGCAGAATCTTGAATTCGCTGCGGCGCCATCAGATAGAAGTGGCGTGTATCTCCTGGGGGATTTATTAAAAGAATTATACAAGTCAGCTCAAAAAGCCGCAGCATTTCCAGTATTTAAGCCAGTATTGGAAACAAGAGATGATCTATTGATAATCCCAGATCAACGGGATGCAACCTGGCTGGAGCTGGATGGCCGCGAGGCATTAGAGCTACTGGCAAGAATTTCGGCGGTGCAGTTTACTATTTCTGTTCCGAGCCCGGGATCTGCTATCGGATGCTTAAATATGCTCGGAGAAAATATTGGCAAATTCTTGAGACTCTATCCCCAAGAAGAGTATTGGAGAAGATACATTAACGAATCTAAGGCCAACTATCACGCACTTAGGTATGGAGGGCCACTGTTTTTCAAAGACTTGAAAGACTACTGCGAACAGCTTGCCAAACATGATGTAGTCGTTGGACCGAAACTTGTCCCGTTCGAAGAAGTTGAAAATCTGGATATCCCTCTTTTCTTACGCTCTATCTGGTGGTACTTTAGACTAAAGCGTTACGGTGACAATCTTTGTATTGAAGTCCGGCCGCTTGGGCGTTGGGATGACAGGAGTATTACTTATTATTTGTGGTATATAGTGCTGGATACATTGAAGGTGGTAGATTGGGGATACTCAGAATACTCAAGTTGTAATTGTAATCACTTGCCAGACCCGAAGCGTCCCGAAAGTTACTAACGTGAGAGGATAATTAGCCAATCTCGTCATACTACGATCGTAGTATGACGAGACTATATAAAAATAAGTATGAAAAAGAAAAAATTAAAGATTCTGTTTCTCGATATTTTGACTGATAATAAATATCTAAGAAAGGATATTGAGGAAAAGGTATATAACGGGAGCACCTATGCCGAAGAAATGAGAAAGGCTTTAGGTTTGAAAAAGAACCAATTTGTTTCCAAAGATGCTTCAAAAGGAAAACTGCCTAATCCTAACAATTACTCGGCTATTGTTATTGGTGGGTCGGTTAAGGATCCAGTTAAAGGTCAGGAAAAGCCATGGATGTTTAGGGTCTATAAGGTTATAAGATCCGTCCAGAAAGAAGGCATACCGCTTTTGGGCATTTGTGGCGGTTTGCAATTTGCAGTTAAGGCTCTGGGTGGGGAGGTTGTATATAATTCCAAAGGCAGAAATTTTGGAAGCGCTCCGACCAAGCTTACTAAAGATGGCCAAAAAGATCCGTTGTTTAGGGATTTGCCATCAAGCATTGTTGTTCAATCAAGCCACAAATGTATTGCTAAGGGGTTACTTCCGGATTGGAGGTTGTTAGCTCGATCTGATAAGTCGCCATTCGATGGGATTGCAATAGGTGATAATATAAGGTTATTACAGTTTCACCCGGAGATGAGTGTGGGTATTGCCAGGGGAATAGCAAACATGAGGAAGGAGTCTTTCGTTGGTGAGGGATTTGTAAGTAAAGATAACTTCCCCAAACTAGTTAAGTCTTTAAAAGATACAACTAGGGGTGGCAAAAAGATTCTGAATAACTTTTTGAAGTATTATGTTAAGCTAAGCAATTGATTGAAGGTTGACCCTAGTTATGACTTATAGTAATATCAACTTAACCATGAATTTATTCAAAAACACCAACGTTAACTTTTATTGGTTTACCGAAAGCCTCTCTCGAGGAAGGTGTTTTTGATGCTCTAAGTCTTTTCTAAATCAAAAGCCTCTTCCTCGGAAGGGGCTTTTTGATACTCGACCTTGCTCAGTATCACCTTTCCGAATTCGGCACCTTAACAAGGAGGCAGATGAAAGAACAAAACGAGCTAAGTTTGTTTTTATCCAAATTTAATTTTCGGCCGGAATTAGAGGGCTTTATTGGAGTTGAAAGAGAGTACTTTTTAGTTTACGGAGGGGGATTAGCCTCTGGCACGTATGCTCCGCACGCTAAACGATTCTTGAAGGCTATAGGCGACGCAAGATGGACCTATGAACTTTCTGCATATCAAGTTGAGTCGAGGACCAACCCCCAATTAGATTTATCTGCCATTAAGCTAGAAATATTGGAAAATGAAAATTTGGGCGGTCAGACAGCGAGAGGCTTGGTTCTAAGATTGGTAAATAAAGAAGTGGCTAGTTTGTTGTATCCATTGGAAATATATCCGGATCCAAGGTATTTAGAAATTTCTAAAAATATCTCTAGAGAAAAACTCGATGCTGCTAGCCGGGTTACTGGAACTCATATTCACATTGGCACAAAAAATATAGACCAAGCTATAGCTGTAAATAATTCCCTCATTGACCATCTTGATAGGTTTTGTGTTTTGGGAGACCACTCTGGCGGAGAAAGGTTGAGGTTATATAGGGTAATAGCTGAAAATTGGCAGCCTATTGTGTATCAGAACCCAGAACACTTGTTTGAAATTGCTAGATCAGAAAGATTTATCGATAACCCCAGAAATTGCTGGAAGCTCATAAGGATTAGCGTTCATGGTACTGTTGAATTAAGAATGTTTGGTTCAACCGATAACGTTGATGAGATACTAGAATGGGTCTCGATTGTTAAATCCGTCACGGAGGAGGTGCTCTAGTGTCACAGCTGGATTCAAATTCTTCACCACAAGCAGAAAAAGAAATGTTCGAATCGTTTGAGCTGCAAGTCAAAGATCTATTAGCATCGCGGGAAAGATTTGTTAGGAATCACCAAGACTTAAAAATTGGTTTGGAATCAGAAATTGCCATTCATGCCCGATTAGACAATACTGATCTAGTTCAAAAAAGAGATGCAATTATCTCTGAGAATTCGGATTTTACGGATATAGAACTTGGTGCCAGCCAGATAGAAATCAGGACTCCACCGGTGGATATTATTTCCAGTAGCGGTTTAGCTAGCTTGACGGAAATATATAAGCAGAGATTCAATAGTGTTTTGCAGTCAGCACGAAAACATGGAGTTAAGTTACTCCGTGTAGGTGCAAATCCGTTTTTGCCAACGATAAATACTCCTAGAACTGATAAGCCGAAGTATCGTTTGGTGCCCGACTTTTACAATCGGCATAGGAATCCTAGCTTGGACACAGTGATTGGTCTTGGTCCGCATAGGGTAGATATCGGGGATGCTGCGGTTGTTTCTCTATTTCAATCATTCCAGGTAAACCTTGAGGCCAAGTCTCTGGAAGATGCTTGCGACAAGATGAACAGATCTCTGGCTATTGTTCCTTATCTTTTGGCTCTTTCTGGTAACGCCAGGTATCTCAATTGTCAGGATACTCGGATTCAAGACTCACGGATGATGAGTTGGGAAGCCAGCCATGATACAAGAGTTTTCTGTGATACTAAATTTCAAGATTTAAGAATTATATCTTGGGAAAAGAGTTTTGATGTCAGGCCGGGAAAAACAGAAAATTGGCAAAACGAGTTAAGAGTAGGATTGCCAGGACGTTATTTTAGGGATTTAGCTGATTATCTTGAAAGAGCAGGGACTTTTCCATTTATATTGCACAACCCAGAGGCGGCTCTAGCAATCTCTATAGGTATGACGTGGCTGGATGCGAGAACTAAATTTATTGGAGATTCTGCAATTGTGGAGCTGAGACTGCTTTCTACGCAGCCGACTATTGAGGAGGAAATTCTGCTAACCCTCTTATACGTTGGCAGACTCTATCATTCTCAGCAGAGCAAGGAAAATCTTATGCCTATAAACATGGTTAGAGAAAATAGGCTTTCCGCGATGCTTCAGGGTATTAAAAGACCCATGTGGTTTTTAGACAAGAATGGTAACCCTATCAAATTGCCGACTAATCTTGGATTGGAGTTAGAAATTGAAAAGGCTAAGATTGGACTTAATCAGCTAGGATTGTTGCCCTCTCTTGATATAGGTGTTCTGAGATCAACATTAGAAAATGGTTCGCCGTCAGATAGACTGGCGAGGGCTTTAGGTTCAAAAGATCTAATTTCGATTACTGATATGGAAGAGGCCCTTACTTTCTGTAATCTAGAGCGTGTTTGAGAGTTATCTCGTCAGCATACTCCAGGTGGGAACCAGAGGAGAGGCCACGGGCAAGGCGTGTGATATACACGCCTTTTTTGTTTTTGAAAAGGTCGCGGAGGTAGTGAGAGGTAGTTTCACCGGCGGTATTGGGATTGGTGGCGATGATCAATTCAACATTTTTGCCTGCTAAGTTATCCATGCGCTTTCCCAGCTCTTCTAAGCGGAGCATTTCGGGATTAAGGCCATCAAGAGGATTTATTGCTCCCCCAAGAACATGATAGAGACCCTTGTAAAGCCCAGTTCGTTCTATAGAATCCAAGTCGGTAATCTTTTCTACCACTAAGAGTTTTGTCTGATCTCTTTTCTTGTCTAAACATACTGCGCACAATCCGTTATTGGATATATTAAAACACACAGGACAAAACGAAATTTCTTTGTGGAGGTTTGCCACAGCATTGCCGAATTCCTGGAGTTCTTCTTCCGGCTTATTCATTAAAGCAATAACAAACCTGGCTGCTTGTCTTGGCCCGACGCCGGGAAGTTTTTGGAATAATTTTACTATTTCTTTAAATTTCGTGTTCATGTTTTACAAATAATTTTCACCGTCGTTTACTACTCCCAGGTCGCCATGAATTTTATCCAATTCCAAGAACCTTAAACTGTCGGGATTAATTTTGAAATCAATTTCTCCGGTAGGGCCATTTCTATGCTTGGCGATAATTAGCTGGGCAGTGTTAATCTGGTCAGGATTTAATTTATCTCTATCTTTAGTTTTGTCTTCTCGGTGAATAAACATAACTAAGTCTGCGTCTTGTTCTATACTGCCAGAATCTCTCAAATCAGACAGTTTGGGCCGGTGGCCGTCTCTTTGTTCTACGGCACGGGACAATTGGGAGATGGCGATTATCGGAATATTTAATTCTTTGGCTAAACCTTTAAGTCCGCGGGATATTTCCGTAACTTGCTGGACGGAGCTATCATAATTTCGGCGAGCGGACATTAACTGCAAATAATCAACGACCAAAAGACCCAAGTTTCCATGTTCAGATTGCAGTCTTCTGGCCATGGCTCTCATTTGAAGTATGTTTGGCGATGGGGAGTCATCTATAAACAGAGGTAAATTTTTCAATTCTTCACAAGCGCGGGTTGTTTCCTGAAGTTCTTCTCCGAGTTTACCGGTTCTCATTTTCCACAAACTTACTCCTGATTGAGCGGCGATAAGACGGTCAACAATTTGATCAAGCGACATTTCCATACTGAATATTCCCACAGGGACGTTATCTTTAGCCACATTTAAAGCAAGATTTATGGCAAATGCTGTTTTACCGACTGACGGCCTCGCCGCAAGTACTATCAAGTCGGATTTCTGAAGCCCACCCAGCTTGTCGTCTAATCCTGCGAAATATGTTCTTTGGCCTCTGATATTGCCATCACCTTGATTAAGAATTCTGTTCATTGCGTCGTCCAGAGTATTTCCGAGCCGTAAGAAATTTTTGGTGAGAGATTTTTGGGAAACGGAAAAAAGCTTCTTCTCGGCCTCGTCCAGAAGATCTTCGACGTCATTTTCTTCATTGGCGCTGATGCCAATGATGTGGTGCGCGGCATCGATCAGGTCTCTCAACATTTTTTTACGCTGGACTATTTTTGCATAAGAGAGAATGTGGGCCGAAGTTCCCACAGAACCAGCCAAAGAGGTGAGGTAGGCCATTCCGCCTATATCTTCAAAGTGACCCATCTCTTCCAACTTGTTGGACAAACTTAAAAGATCAAGAGGTTCGTGTTTGTCGAATAGAGAAATTACCGCCTGATAAATGATCTGGTGGTTTCTTTGATAAAAATCCTCGGGCCTTAGAAGGTCGGTAACTTTATTTATTGCTTCTTTATCAATCAAAAGGGAACCAAGAAGAGTTTTCTCAACTTCCAGCGCTTGTGGCGGCAACTTGTCGGCAGAAATTTTGTTCACGATGCATACATTATCATGGATTAAAAAAAGATAATCAAGTTTTTTGTGCATTAACTGTTAGTAAAAATAAATTTATCATTGACAAATCAATAAAATAGGTGTAAATATGAGAAATTATGGTTCTTTGATGGGGACAAATGGAAATCTTGGCCTTGGTTATGTTGGGAAGTCTTTTTTCGGCTGGAATTTTGTTCTTTTGCGGTCTTTATTACAGTATTTTGGGTAACATAAAATCTGCAAAGTTAATGGCGCTTGCTTTGCTGAATCTAGCTATTTCATGCACAGTTCTTCTTTACTATGCCGGAAATCTGATCCCTTTAGTTTTGATAAATTATTTGAGAATGTCCTCATTTATTTTTCTCGGCTTATCAGCGTTTTTTTACTGGTCTTATCAGCTTAATAAAAATAAGGATGGCCAGAGGGGGTGATTATTTCTTAGTTACCAGAGATCCGTAGACAGTATCGTCAACCTGATAGCCCCGATCTTCGATCTGGGCTCTTATTTTATCCGCTTCCTCGTAATTATTTTCCTGACGCAATTCTTCTCGCTTTTGAATAAGTTTAGTGATACTGTCCGGGATTTTTTCTTGTTTGGCGGGTATAATTCCTAGGACGGAGTTTATGTTTTGAAGAAATTTTCTTATCTTTTTTGCACTGTTTCGGTTTAAGGAATTATCGACAAGCATCGAATTTACCTTGCGTGTTAAATCAAATATTAGTGCAATAACACGCGCGGTATTAAAGTCGTCATCCATAGCTTCCTCGAATTTTCGGCGGTAGTCTGAAATTTCAAAATCATTATTTCCGTTTGCAAGAGACAGTTTTTGAATAAATTCTGCTATTCTTTGAACTGCCGCTTGAGATTGGTTGACAACACTATCATTATAATCCAACGGTGAGCGGTAATAATTAGAAAGAACCATAAATCGGATTGTTTCAGGAGAATAGTTTTTTAAAGCATCCTTGATGGTTATGAAATTTCCTAATGATTTGGACATTTTTTGTTCTTTCACGGTAAGAAATCCCGGATGCAGCCAGTATTTAACGAACGGTTTTTTACCCGAAGCAGATTCTTGCTGGGCAATCTCGGCTTCATGGTGGGGGAACACGAGATCTACTGCTCCGCCGTGCAAATCGTACTGTGAGCCGAAATGATAGTCGGTAATGGCGGTGTCCTCAATGTGCCAGCCAGGACGGCCGGTTCCCAAGGATGACTTCCATGACGGTTCATTTGGTTTTGAAAACTTCCACAAGGTGAAATCGCCTTTATTTTTTTTGTTCACGCTTTCATCGATGCGAGAGATTGCGTCTTCCGCCTGGTTGGCGGTACGGTGGGCGAGCTTGCCGTAGTCAGGAAATGTAGAAAGATCAAAGTAGTATCCATCACCATCTATTTTGTATGCATGACCTTTTTCCAATAATGTCTCGACTTGTTTGACGATTTGCTTAATATAACCGGTTGCACGAGTATATTTGTTTACGCTGTCTATTTTGAGCGCTTTGGTATCTTCTAAAAATGACTTTTCAAATATTCTTACTAATTCTTTGACTGATTTTCCATCTCTCTGGGCTCGATCGATTATCCTGTCCTCTATATCGGTAATGTTCATTAGGTATGTGACCTTGTATCCGCGATATCGTAAATATTTCGCCACGACATCAAAAAACACATATGTTCTTGCGTGGCCTATGTGGGAATGATCGTATACCGTCGGACCGCAGACAAACATTTGGACTTTTTTGCCTGCTGGATCACGCGGTTTAAACTCCTCTTTTGTTTTTGTTAACGTATTATAAATTTTCATCGAAACTTTGGACACCCCCCTGTTTATGCATAGGCATAAACAGGGGGGTGTCTTTTTAGAATAGAAAAAATATCAGTATTGAACAAATGGACATAATCCAAAATGTGATATAGCCGAACCAATTTAAGCGCTTGCTGGTTACATAGTTGCCCATGATCTTTCTGTTGTTAGCCATATGGAGGACCATTATTATTAATATCGGGGATATCACGGCATAAAGAAGAGAAGTATAGAAAAGCGCTTTAATTGGATGAAATCCCAAAAGCGGAATAGCCAAACCGATAACCGTGGACGCGATTATAATAATATAAAACTCTTTTGCTTTCATGAAGCTTTTATTGAATCCTTCTGTCCATCCGAAAACTTCGGCAATGACATAAGCAGCTGAACCGGCAAGGACAGGAATGGCCAAAAAACCGGAACTTAAAATTCCGATAGCGAATAATGAATAAGCATAATTACCGGCAAGCGGTCTTAACGCTTCGGCGGCGTCCCGGAGTGTCTCTATGTTAGTGATTCCTGACCTAAAAAGGGTAGCAGCTGTTAGTGTAATAATGAAGAAAGTTATCAGGTTTGAGAAACTCATTCCTATTCTGGTATCTTTGTCCATGGCCCGCATTTCTTCCGGAGTAGAAGGGCGAAGCCGGCAAATATGTCCGGGCTTGCATTGTTCGATTATTTTTTCTTCAACTTCCTGATTGGCTTGCCAGAAAAATAAATACGGCGAGAGGGTCGTTCCCATAAACGCTATTAAAATTACCAGATATTCTTTATTAAAAACAATATTGGGAACAAAGAGGTGATAAAATACTTTTGGCCAATCTTGATGGACGGTAAAAGAAGCGAAGACATAGGCGAACAAAGTCAGGGCGAGCCATTTGAAAACAGTAAAAATCTTTTGGTAAGGGAATATGAGAATTGACCCTAGTATCAAGAGAGTAATGGCGATGGCGGTAAGTTTTTCCGGCAAAGGGGCAATCATGGCTACGGCTTGGGCCATTCCAGACATGTCAGCCCCTATATTAATTGTGTTTGCTCCGACTATCAAAACAGCTATTGTTATCATTACCCACTTTGGATAATGCTTTTTCATATTACCGGCTAAACCTTTGTTGGAAATTCTGCCGATGCGAGCACTCATTTCCTGAATAGTAACCATCAAGGGTAGAGAAAACAAAGCTACCCAGAGCATTGAATAACCAAACTTTGCTCCGGCTATAGAGTAAGTTGCGATTGCGGACGGTTCGTCATCCGAAGCACCGGTAACAAGTCCAGGCCCGAGGGATTTCCAAAGTTTTTTTATTTTATTAGACATGAGTTAATTATCTGGCCAAGACATTTTAATTTTACCATTGAAATTAACATTTTGACATGGTAGTATGCTTTACACGTTGTTTTACAAAGAAAAGAAGGTCAAGATGTCCAAGTTGGATCTAATCATTGTCGGCAATATTGTAATTTATCCGGCCTTAGCTAAGTTTTTAAAAAGATCTCATTATTACATGAAGTATGATCAAGAGGAAGAGAGAATAACGTTTTCTGTTAATGATGGTGACGGTGGTAGGTGTTTATTTGAAGTTCGGAATGCTTCTCATGAGAATGCACTTAAGCTTGCCAAAGAATTGGGCTTGAAATCTTTAGACAGAGATCCCGAGCATGCGTGTTTCTGGTCAAAATATTATGAGGTGTTGCACTTATTTCATGATGGAAGTGAAGAGGCCGAATGGTTGAGGATAGAAATATTCAAACTCGGGATTGCTTGCCGGGTTAGGAAAACTTCCAGAATATGGGCACTGCATATGGGCCAGTACTCTTATGGCCCAACGATGTGGACTGCTGCGCAAGCGCTAGAAGAGATTAAGAGATATAATCACGAAGAACCGACTTTAGACGTAGTATTTTAACCCCGAGTAGGGGTTTTTGTTTATCCACATAATTAGCAGTCTTGACATGTGATTGCCAGTTTTGATATTATTTTAATATGTTAAGGAATAGACAGGCTATGCCTACCGGCAGGCAAATAAAGCTGCTGGACTTCATAATAAGAGAGCATGTAAAAACCGCAAAACCGGTAGGGTCTGTTTTGATAGCCAAAAAAGCAGGTTTTAAGGTTAGTTCGGCCACTTTAAGAAATGAGATGGGGGCACTGGAGAAAGCTGGCTATTTGGCTCAGCTCCACACATCCGGCGGGAGGGTGCCAACAGACAAAGCTTACCGATACTATGTAAATTCTTTATTGGAGACCAAGAAAAATCTAAACCTTGAAACGGGACATAAAAATAAAATCAAAGATGCGCTTAATGGGACACCTCCCGATCCAAGAGAAATAAATAAAGTTGTCGCCAGAGTATTGTCTAATCTTTCGGAAAATCTGGTAATAACTGGTATTTCACAGGATCAAGATTTTTTTAAAAAAGGGCTAGTAAGTTTATTTGAAAATCCGGAGTTTAAAGAATTTGGTGAAGCATTTCAACTGGCCAAATTTTTTGAAGAGTTTGAGGGGATGTTTCAATTTATTGAAAGAGAATTCTTTAACACATTGGGAGCTCCACGAGGTGTGCCGGTTCAGATAATGATAGGCAAGGAGAGTCCTTTTAAGCAAATTCAACACGAAACAGTTATGTGTGCCAAATATGGCCTTCCGGGAAACTGTGTCGGTTCATTGACACTAGTTGGGCCTACGAGAATGGATTATGAGAAAAATATCGCTTTAATCAAATTTATGACTGAAGAATTAAATAAATTAATTAAATAACTTAAAATTATGGATGAACCAAATAAACAACAAGGGGTTGACATCGAAACAGTGACACAGAACAAAGAAGAAGAGTACCTGAATAACTGGAAACGAGAACGAGCTGATTTTTTGAATTATAAAAAGGACGAGTCGCGGCGTATGGAGGAATTTGTGAAATTCGCCAACGAGGACCTAGTTCTTGAGATGATGGAACTGGTGGATGATCTAGAGATTGTGGCAAAAGAAATTCCCGGTGTCGGTCTGGAACATATAAGTAAAAGATTCAGTGAATTATTTAAAAAGTATGGCGTGGAGAGAATTAGTGTAGATGGCCAGTTTAATCCCGCTCTACACGAAGCAGTAGAAACGGAAAAAGAAGGGACAAAAATGGTAGAAGTCAGGGCGGGATATACAATGCACGGCAAAGTTATCCGGCCGGCAAGAGTAAGGTTAACAAAATAATCGAGGCTCGTATAACATCTTTGCAGTGACCGTTCGTCCACCCCTGCGGCGGACTCACTAGTGCTCGGTCTGACGCAGATCCAAGCCGTCAGACCTGTGCAGTCACTTTAAAGACATTATTCTCGCCTCTAACAAATTTTTTATGAGTAAGATTTTAGGAATAGACTTAGGAACAACTAATTCGGCGATGGCAATAGTGGAAGTAGGTCAACCGAGAATATTGGAAAACAAAGAAGGAATGAGAACTACTCCATCTGTTGTCGCCATGGGTAAAAATGGCGAAAGATATGTCGGTGTAACCGCCAAGAGGCAAGCCGTAACTAATCCGCAGAATACTATTTTTTCAGTAAAACGGCTTATTGGCCGCCGATTTTCAGATACCGAAGTTCAAAAGGATAAAAAACTTCTTCCATACGAACTGAAAACTGGCGCTCATGATGATATTGAGATAAAAATGGGCGATATGTGGCTTAAACCGGCTGAAGTATCGGCAATGATCCTTCAGAAATTAAAAGCAGATGCCGAAGACAGATTGGGAGAAAAAATAACAGATGCAATTATTACCGTTCCGGCATATTTTGACGACTCTCAAAGAAAAGCAACCAAAGATGCAGGAGAAATTGCCGGGTTGAATGTTAAAAGAGTTATTAACGAACCGACTGCCGCTGCACTTGCTTACGGATTAAACAAAAAGAAGGACGAAAAGATTGTCGTCTATGATTTTGGCGGAGGAACATTTGATGTTTCTGTGCTGGAAATCGGAGACGACACCATTGAGGTTAGAGGAACTGGCGGAGATACGCATTTGGGTGGAGATGACATAGACCAGAGGATCATCAACTATTTCATAGAAGAATACAAAAAAGAGCATGGGGTAGATATTTCCAAAGACCAATTGGCCGTCCAACGTTTAAAAGATGCCGCCGAGAAAGCTAAGCATGAGCTTTCCAGCACTTTGCAGACGGAAGTAAGCATCCCCTTCATTTCTGCCGACGCTTCTGGCGCAAAACATTTCTCTGTTATTTTTACCAGAGCTAAACTTGAAGAACTGGTTAAGGATTTGGTGGACAAATCAATTCAACTTACAAAAAAAACTTTGAACGAAAGCGGATTTAAAATTAGCGATATCAACGAGATCATTATGGTTGGCGGACAGACGAGGATGCCTTTGATAGTTGAGGAAGTGAAGAAATTATTTGGAAAAGATCCTCACAAAGACATAAACCCAGATGAAGTGGTTGCTTTAGGGGCAGCGGTGCAGGGAGGAATTATGCAGGGCGAAATTCGTGATGTGTTATTGCTTGATGTGACGCCATTATCGCTGGGAATTGAAACTCTTGGACAGGTGTTTACTAAAATGATAGAAAAAAATACCACTGTTCCGGTTTCTAAATCCCAAATATTCTCAACCGCTGCTGACAACCAGCCATCGGTAGAGATTCATGTATTGCAGGGAGAAAGAGCGATGGCGCATGACAACAAAACTCTTGGAAGATTCATTCTTGACGGCATTCCTCCGGCGCCAAGGGGTATTCCTCAAGTTGAGGTTAGTTTCGACATAGATGCTAATGGAATCCTCAATGTAAAAGCCAAAGACAAGGCTACTGGTAAAGAACAGTCGGTAAAGATAGAGGGCTCTTCCGGTCTGACAGAAGACGAAAAGAAAAGAATGATGGCTGATGCCGAAAAGCATGCCACTGAAGATGCCAAAAAGAAAGAATTGGTTGAAATCAAGAATATAGCAGAAGCACTTGTCTATACTTCGGAGAAGATGCTTCGCGAAAATGGTGCTAAAATAAAAGATGAGGACAAAGAGGAGCTAAAAGCTAAAAGCGAAAAGCTAAAAGTTGAATTGAGATCAGAAAGTGTTGAGGAAATCAAAAAAGCCACCGAAGAATTATCCAAAGTGGTACAAAGAGTCGGGGGAGAATTGTATAAATCCGGCCAAGCAGAACCGCAACCGACACCGCCAACACCAGAGAATGAAATTCCTAAGGAAGACCCTAAAGAAAAACCTAAAAACTAATGCTCGTCTCACCTCCTATCTTCGCGGGAGTTCCTCATGGAACAGTAGCGATTCACTCCTAATTTTTCTGACCATTTGGGGATAACCCCGACCCGGCCATGCGGATCGGCCAAAATCCCGACCGAGCCGGGTCACCCCAAACAGGTACCTAGAAAAATAGCGTCGTTCATCTGCTACTGTTATCTATTCGTCTCATGCGATTCGAGGAAGTGTGACTCGCTTCATAAGTCATGGTTACTATAATTTTTGAATCTCATGGCACTACGACCGACAATGAAAAACATTTAGCCTCAGGTTGGGCTGATGTTGAATTATCTGAACTTGGAATTCGACAATCAAAAGAAATGGGTCAGAGATATGCTAATGATAACTTTGATGCTATATTTTGTTCTGATTTACGAAGGTCGTATGAAAGTGCTCAAGTAGGTTTTGGTGGCAAGTTTCCTGTCATCAGAGATGTCCGATTAAACGAATGTAATTACATTGAAAGATTATATCTTGGAGTCAGACATTTAACGCGTGGCCTGTTGCTGATTTTGTCACTTGACGAGGTGATATTACTTTAGAGCGACCCAGCCACATACTCCCAGGGAGAACTTGCGCAGGCCCCAAAGCTTGGTGCTTGGTGAGGGGCCGAGCATGTAGATGGCCGAGGCTCGCAGGAAGCCGAGGACTATCGGTCGAATCGGGGGTATGTGGCTAGAGAGCGAATCAGAAAAGTGATGGAGTTAAGATATTATTATGAAAACTCTGAAATTTAAAGATTTTAAGGCGAAGTGGATTTTGGAAGATAAATTGGGATACAATAGTTAAAATGATTAGATTCAAGTTGTTAAAACCCAATGACTGATGTGAGTAATAAAAAAGAATCCATTCTGTTTTACGAAAGAGAGTTTTATGTTTTTTCAAATTTTTCTTCTTTCGCTATTGAGTGGGATGGGAAATTATACATGACGTCAGAACACGTATATCACTCGGAGAAATTTCAAGATGAAGAGATGAAGGAGCTGATAAGAAAAACAAGATCGGCACATGATGCGTTTAAACTTGCTCATGCTAACGAAGATAAATATCGGCCCGATTGGAACGATGTGAGGATTGGCATAATGAAAAAGATCCTACATGTAAAAGTTTCTCAACACCCCTATGTTAAAAAGAAACTTCTCCAATCTGGAGACAGAGAATTGATAGAAGATTCTTGGAGAGACAATTTTTGGGGTTGGGGCCCGGATAAAGATGGAGCAAATCACCTTGGAAAGTTGTGGATGGAAGTTCGTGCCGAAGTAATAAATAATGAATAAACTTAAATTAAAACTAATTGTCTGGCATGGGGCGGTGTTGGTTTTGTCATGGGAGTTTTGGAGGTATTTGAGCTATTTATTTAATAATAGTTCTAAACCAGACTTTGAGCCGGTGGGAGTAATTAATTTTATAGTCCTGTCTTCGGTCTTGGCTTTGGGACTCATGCTTTTTAGGAGGAAGTGGCATGCGTTGTCATTTGGTGCGACTCATGGATTATTTTATCTCGTTTATTTCGGTTTCAATGCCATTAATTTATTGGGCGTTGCTATTCTGGCGGGGCTATTATTTCTTTCCAGGTTAAGTATTAATTCTGAGCTGAATGAAAGATTTAAGATAAATTCAAAGACGATTTTAAGGCGCGGATTGATGAGCGTGGTTCTCGGAATTTTTGTTCTGATATCATTTGCCGCTTACCAAAGCCCATTGGCAAAAGAAATTGAAAGTTCTAAAAAACTTCCGTCAGGGACAGAAGTTTTTATTCGTGATATTGTTGCAAACACAATAGGTTCAAGAGTTGATACTGTAAATGAGGCAGAGAAACAAAATATAATTTCCCAAATTACCAATGAGACATTTGGAGAAATAAACACCTTTTTAAAGCCGTATTTTCAATATGCCCCACCTTTGCTGGCCTTTGGTTTATTTTTGATATTGTGGGGGCTTAGCTGGATTTTTATATGGTTGAGTGTGTTGTTGGGTATGCTGATTTTTTGGGTGCTTAAAAAAACTGATGTGATTAAGATAGAAGAACGTGATATTAAGGCCGAAGTACTGATTATTTAACATGACTAAAGAAATATTTGAAAAATTTATAAATTGGGCAAAATTCAAATTTAACATCTTTATATTGTGGGCCATTCCTCTAACCAGCAAAAATAAGACCGGGAAATATTATTATCAATTGTGGATAAATAAAGATAGAGGAATAATTGGGTGATAATTGTTTTTGAAAAGAAAAAACCTTCCAGTGCTACTCAATACTGCACCTTGCAGACGAGTAATTAATGGAAGGTCGGTGCCGGAGACGGCCACCCTGGAATGTCGCGTCTCCGGCGATTTTCGCAGAAGTTAGCTGGTCGACGGAGTCACCGCCGGCTGCTAATTCTGGCCAGGTATCGGAACGGTGTTCGTGAGTGAGGTCGCCCGTGACGCGCGAGTCCGGGTCACTCCTCAAGCTACGTAGGCGCTCTGCCCGGCCACCCGTCCCGAATTTCGAAAGAACGTTGAAACCGATTTTTTCAAATGTAGCGGACCGCGGTCCGCCAGAGCAGCTGGGTTAAGGGTCCACAACCGGTTCCCCAAAAGTCCCTTCCCAAGCTCTGATAAATCCATTATAGCATACCTTGATATGAAATGTCAAGTAGTGTAAAATATTAAGTAAATAAGCTATTTTTATGCCAAATAAAGATTATTATAATATATTGGGTGTTCAAAGGAATGCTTCGGAAGAGGAGATTAAGAAAGCGTTTCGTAAGCTGGCTCATGAGCATCATCCCGATAAGAAAACAGGAAATGAAGCCAAGTTTAAGGAGATAAACGAGGCCTATCAAATTTTGTCTGATCCAAAGAAGAGGTCAAATTATGACAACTTTGGTTTTGGTTACAATGACGGTGGGTATCAGCAGGGTGGATATGACTTTGGCGGACAAGGTGGAAATTTCTGGGATTTTTTTGGCGGTTCACAGGGGCGCACTGGCGGGGTTGAAGATTTGTTTGATATGTTTTCTGACACGTTTGGTGGATTTCGCCAACCTCAGCAGGAAGAAAGTTCAAAGGGAGAGGACTTATACTTGGAATTGACTATAAATAAAAAAGATTTGGGAACGATTAAAACGGTAGAATACGAAGCATTCGGAGTATGTGATGATTGTTCCGGTCATGGGGTTGCAAAAGGACACAAAATTATAAATTGCAGCACATGTCACGGTACCGGCCAGATAAGATATACTTCAAGAACTGCAATAGGAATGTTTACTCGGATAGGGGTTTGCAACACTTGCAAAGGCAAAGGAAGAATTCCGGAAAAAGAATGTACCAAATGCAGAGGAGTCGGTAGGATTAAAGCTAAACAAAAGTTAGAAATTCGTATTCCGGAAAATCTAGAAAATAATTATAATATCGTTATTCCCAAAGGCGGAAACTCGGGTAAGGTTGGGAAACCATCAGGTGATCTGGTGTTGAATATAAGGATTAAGTAGGATTTTCAACCCCTACCCATTTGTCGGCCTATTGGTTACGTCCCCCGGATCTTCTTCTGACAAACAATTAAATTAACCTTCAATTTGGTTAATAAATTTTTTGATTAATTTAATGGTTGTGTTGCTAGAAGAAACCAAACGGCCTAAAATAGGGATGGGGTCTCGCTTGTGGTTTACTTGCAACTTGTTTTAATATTTGGTAAAAGTTATCAGCCTCTTGAAATAAAAGGATCAGGAATGACAAATGAAAAGCTGTTTGAATTTGCAGCGGAGAAGGGCTGGGATAAGTTTTTAGAAGCAGCTTATAATATTCATACCTTACCAGAACTTGCAACTAAACTTGGCAAGAAGGAAAGCCATCTAAATATTGAAATTCGAGCAATGTGTGCTTTGGGTTTACTAGGACTGCTTCCAAAACTAGGGGGAGGCTATAGATGTGCGCCTACGGTTTTAGGAGCGAAATTTATACAGGCACAAAATGTTAAAAAAGGTAAAACTTTTTCATGCCAGCTGTGCGGAACTACCACGGGCCTTCCCCATGTTTGCCCAGCATTTTATCCTGAATTTGGGTAATGATATCGCCGATAATCAACATCGGCCTTTTGTTTATTTGTGTTCCACTCCCATCCAACCCCCATCTTCATCACATCTTCGCGATACGACAAAAGAGCTGACGGATGTACGGAAATTACCATGAGCACTTCGCTATATGGTAATTTTCCTATCCGTCAGCTTCTTTATGTTACCGTATCGCTGCGAGGAGTGATTCGGACAGGGATATGGCTGGGAGCTTTCGAGTGAAGCAAGAAGCGGAAGCCACTCACTTTCTGACATACCCGCAGGCAAGTCATGAACTGAAAGACGGACAATAAATAGCACTAAAATAATAGGTCGAGCGTCGAACGATAGTGGGGAGGCAAGCGAGGGTTACCTGTTATTTTAGATGCTCTTTAGAGACGTCTTGAGGTGAATGACGCAGACGTCGCGGAGTGGTTTCCTGACCGTGCTTTAGCCGGTCAAGGAATTCTGTAGGACTGGATGGAAGAAGGTGAGTGGCTGGAGCTGATTAAGGCGCAATGATATACTTAAACTAGTGGAGAAATATATTCCAAATTTTGATTTTGTGGCTATTTCCGGATTTAACTTTAATTTTGGGCCGTCGGGGCTGTTTGCTATTCTGGGCCTGATATTTTTATTACTTTACGGATTGAGTTTGGGCCGAACGCGGGCGCTGGTATCTCTTCTGGGGATTTATATTGCTTACGCAATCATGTCGGTGTTTCCTTATCTTGACCGCTTGCATGATCTCATCGGAATCTCGCCGGAGTTGTATATTACGCGCGTGGGATTATTCCTGTTTGTTTACATAATAGTGTTTGCCGTGCTTAACGGTTCTCTTGTTAAAAGCCGTCTAACCATAAAAGATTCCTCGTTTTTTTCAGTTTCAATAATTAGTTTTTTACAATTAGGTCTTTTAATTACAATAATCACAAACATAGTTTCGATTAGCGCTCTCAAAACGCCAGAAAACCTTTCTTATTTTGCTGAATATTTTTCTACAAACGAAGCATTGTTCTATTGGTTCTTGGCACCTATTGTGGTTGTTTTATTTATGAGAAGGGATAGAAATCAGAGATAATAGGCTCTGACATTTTTTCGTCACCCCGAATAGCGGTCAATAGCTTCGCAACACTTCTGCTGGTGTCTTGAAATTAATTCCCATATGCAATCTCTCTGTATTGTAATATTTCAGATACAGTGGGATTGCTTTTTTTGAATGATTGGATTGATTGAACAATCTGATCTAAACACTCTTCCTGTATTGTCCGATTGAATCTCTCGATGTGGGCATTGTCATTTGATTGTCGTACTCTGGAATGTCTGTGCTTGATACCCACCCGCTTCAATTCATGGGTAAACCAAATGCTAAATTCTGGCCCATGATCCGTTTGCGCCATCTCAAATTGAAATGGCGCTTTTTCTTGAGCATGTTTAACAAACAATACGCTCTGGCTTGCTCCGATCTTTTCTACTACTTCTGCATATGCCCAGCGTGAATACAGGTCAATGATGGTATACACATATATCCTTGACCCATCCGGAGCCATGATATGCACTGTATCTGTCTGTAGCAGAGCTCCTAAATGACCTGCCTCTGGTCTTGGAGTAGAATCATGGGGTCTTTTCCATCGACTTCTCTTTTTTAACAATCCGCACCGATCAAGAGTTCTCTTGACCGATGACAATGAAACGGTAATTCTTTTTCTTGCCAGTGCCTGATGGATTACTTCAGCGCATCTTCTTCGCCCTGACCTCTCAACAATGATTGCTTTAACCATTTCTCGTGACAATGCCAGAGGACTTCGCCAAGGACGGGATGATCTGGTGGGAATCGGATGTACTCCGATTACTTGCGCCTTTCTAACCCACTTCGTGATTGTGCCTGGTGACACTCCAAAGTGACGAGCCGTTACTCGTACCCCCTTTCCTACGGCCATATATGCCGCATCTCTACGGATTCTTGGTTGGTTTGGATTTTGTGTATACATGGTACTCATATTACACCTCGAGTGTTTCCAAGCTATTGAACCATTACGGGTTGTTGACACTTGTGGCCTAAATATGCTACAGTTTAAGACAGGTTCCCTCATATTCAAAAAAGGAGAAGCCATGAAATGGAAAAGTAGCCTGTATTTCGGCCAAGTGATCTTCGAGCGAGTACATGAGGATTCGGCAGTTCCACCTCCTGTCCACCCGGCAATTCGCCAGGTGCAGGAAGAGGCCGCACATAGGGCCTATCGAGATAGGTGTGCCACTTTTTTCGCTGCCCGGCCCCACGAGAAGAGGGACGAGGTAAGCGGATACGAAGACGGGAGGCTTGTAACATATAGAAGGCCTCGCTAATGACACAATCCCACGCTGATAAAATGCGGTGTGGGATTTTTTATTTACCCTTTTCTACTCGTTCTACGTATTCGCCAGTTTCGGTATTTATCCGGACCATGTCGTCCTGGTTTATGAACAAAGGAACATTAAGATAGGCACCGGTTTCTATTTTTACCTGTTTTACTCCGCCCTGAGCAGTATCGCCTCGGATTGCCGGTGGGGCTTCGATAACTTTAAAATCCATTTTGACGGGAAGTTCGATATTTATTATTTTGCCGTTATATTCAATGGCATCAAGAATAGTATTTGGCTTTAAAAAATTGGTGGCTTCGCCAATTAATTCTTCTGTTAACAAAAACCTCTTTGAAAGTTCGTTCTCGTATGAAAACCAATATTGCCCTTTGTGGTTATAAAGAAATTTAACCCTGGTGCGTTCTATGTCAGCTTCTTCGAAAACATCTGATTGGGCAAAGTTTCTTTCAAGAATCTTGCCATTTGTTAGATTGCGCATTTTAACTTGAACCGTGGGTCGTCTCTGCTGCATCTTTAAATGGTGAGTCTCTAACACGACATAGGGTTGACCCTCGTATATTAAAAATGTTTTTGGTTTTAACTCGTTTACGCCTAGGGCCATGATGACAATAACTTACCAAACAGCGATAATTTTTGCAAGAAAAAAACAGCCTACTGATCCAGCTGTTTTAATGAATTGGACTATTGTTTCCTCATTTCTTTTTTGAGCAAGGCGAGTTTTAGAAGTCTTTGTTGGCGTTCGGGGTTGTATTCATAAGATTTATTTAGCCATTCCGTTACAGCGTCAACTCCGACGTGTCTAACAGCAAATTCGTCGGCGTTTATTTGACTGGCAATTTCTCTGTTTGCTATAAAATATTCTGCATATGGCGGTTCTCTTAGCTTGACAAGGTGGCCTATTTCGTGAGCAATGAATGCTTTCTTGTCTGTTAGTGTCAAGGTCTCATAATACTCTTTTTCCACAAGCAAATAGTGACTCAATCTATGATACTTATCCGTGTATATTCCCCCAGCTATAAAGTCGGTGTAAAAATACGGACCAACGAGAAAGACTATTTTGTGTTCTGATAAATCGCTGCTCTGTTTGAGTTCGTTGATAAAGTCGTCAAACTCATTTGTTGGGGAACCTGACTTTATGAGATGGTCGGTAAAGTCATCACGTTTTGGAATAGACAGGAGTTCGTCGTTGTGTGGAGATGGAAGAAAGAAAACAAAAAACAATACAACTAAAACGAGGAAGATAATTGAAAATAAACTAGTAAGTTTATTTTCTGACCCTCGATCGTTCTCTGCGTCCATGCCCACCCTCTTCTTTAAAAGTGCTTTAGTAAAGAGTACAGCTTATTTCTTAAAAAGCAAAGTTAGTAAGAATATTACTCCGCTAGTTAAGACTATAATTGGTCCTGGGTGAAGACCAAAGTGATTTGCAAATAGAATTCCTCCCAAAGCGGAAATGCCTCCAAATAGTGCGGCTAATTTAGTAAAACGAGCTAAACCGATGGAGATGTTTTTGGCTGCGGCTGCTGGAACTATGACTAGGGCTCCCATCAGAAATATACCCGTTACTTTTAATCCTAAAGCGACAATGATAGCTACCAACAGAAGAAATAAAAAGCTTATTTTAGAAACATTAATCCCCATTGATTGAGCGAGTTGTTTGGAAACAACACTTAAGGTCAATCCGCGATATATTCTAAACATGGCGAAAAACATGACAATAATCAAAGCTATGGTCATGAAGACATCAGCCGAGCCTATTTTGGTAATGTCGCCGAATAGGGCCTCCAGCAATTCCGGTTCGGGTGTTATTAAGATTCCTATGGCCAAACTAAGGGCAAAAAATATTCCCACCAATGTTTCGGAAGGTAATTCAGTTTTTATTTCTAAGAACCATATTCCAACAACAGCCAAAAACAAAGCGGCGAAAGCGCCGAAGAATGGATTAATTTCGAAAATTAGAGCCAAGGCGATTCCGGGCAAGGCAACGTGTGATATTACGTCTCCAACAAGAGACATTCGCTTTAAAATCATGAATGACCCAAGATACCCGGCTCCTAAACCGATAAGAACTCCAACCAAAAGCTGAAAAAGAATTGGGTTAGTGATCATGGCTATGTTCATGTTTATAGAAACCTGCTTCTCCGCCATAAAGATTGGCGAGAGCCGTCGGATCCAGAACTGAATTCGGCTCCCCGTAGCATATCATCTCTTTGTTTACGCAAATAACATTGTTGGCGTATTTATAAACGATATTCAAATCATGAGAAATTAACAGGATAGTAAAACCTCTCTCGTCTTTCAATTTTTTTAGTAAGTTGTAAATTGTTTCTTCTCCGCCCACATCAATTCCGGCAGTGGGCTCGTCAAACAAAAGAACATCGGGATTATCTATAATAGACCAAGCGATTAAAATCCTTTGAAGTTGTCCTCCTGATAGCCAACCTAAACGTTCTTTTAGGATATGATGTTCAATGTGGTGTTCGTCGGTTATACCGACTGATTTTAGTGCGCTAATAATTTTTTTTGAATTTTTTTCTTTAAATTTAAAAAACTCTTGAACGCTTAATGGAAGTTCTTTGTCTATATTAAATTTTTGCGGAACGTAGCTTACTTTTAATCCGGGAGCCCATTGGATTTTTCCGGAATAGGGGACGAGATTCAAGAGTGCTCGGAATAATACTGATTTGCCGGATCCGTTCGGGCCGACAATTGCCAGGACATCTCCTTTTTTAACAAAAAAACTGAGCCCTTTAAGGACTTCATTATTATCAAATTTGACTCCTAGATTTTCTACGGTTAAAATTGTTTCTTGGTTAGCCATAAGAATCCTAATCATATAATAATTTTAATTCAGAAACTACTTTGACATATATAATAAAACATGATATACTATATAATTATGATAAATTCTTTAGTCAGGCTTAGATATTTCGCCATAGCCCTCATTTTAACGACAATGGTTTTGCCGGTTTTTCCCGCGAAGGCTGACCAAATTTTTGCATATTCAGATGACTTGTCGTCCAATTTTAATTTAGATATGATCCAAACGGGAGTCAAGTTTATTGGAGGCAAAGCATATACTGCCGATGATTCTGTTTCTTCCGCTATTACTTCTGATATTATTGCTAATCCCTCAAAAGCTATAATCAGCGCCCGTCTGGATGTCTCAAACAATATCCCTTCTAATGCCAGGGTAATTTATTATTTATCCAATAATAACGGCCAAAGATGGATGCAAATTAATCCCGGATATACTTATTTGTTCGATTCGGTCGGCAATCAATTGCGTTGGAAAGCGGCAATAACCAGAGACAGTTTAATGGTGGGCAGCGCCTCTATTGATTCCGTCAGTCTTACTTATACGGTAAGCGACACTTTAACAGTCAACCAAAATAATATTTACAACAATTCCGCTTATGGTGGCATTAACGGATTAGGAAGTGGCGGCGACCTAAACACTTTTGTTTGCAATGCTTTATCACGGATTGGTCTTGGTTGTGGTACAGTTCCGCCAGCTACTTATGTTCAATCTACCCAAACAGTTTTTCCTGTTTCTGCTACAGCAATTACTGCAAATTCAAACAATGCTTCAAACGCTTCAAGCGGTTCCGGAAACAATTCCGGTTTAACCGCTACTATTTATAATGCAGGCACAAAGAATACAAACGGAAACGGTTCGGGTGTAATTCTTGTCAGAATTCCCAAGCACGAGGAGATATATGAAATAATTGGAGGCAAGAAACATTTAATACCGACTCAGGATATTTTTTATGATTATGGGTTTACCGATAGCATGATTCAGCCAATTACCCAGCAACAATTGGACAGATATTCTAGGGTAAAAGTAATACAGGTGGCGGGCGACAAGAAAAAGAACTATTACCTAACAGAAGGCAATATGATAAGGTTGATTCCTCATAAAACCGTATCAGAATCTTATGGAGATAGGGAGGAGGATATAGTTATAATTAGTAAAAAAGAATTTAATTATTATCCTCAGAACCAATTTGTATTTTTGGAAAATCCTTTGAATCGGGATGTTTTTCAAGTGTTACAAGGAAAAACAAAAAGATATATTACGCCTCAAGCTGTCAAAAGAATGAAAATAGATTCCGAACAAATTGCTCCAATAAATCAAATCGAACTCGCCACTTATAAAACCGAGAAACCAATAATATTGTAATTGAAACAGGCAAAAACACGACACCCTTAACAGGGTGTTTTGTTTTTGCTATACTATCGCCAGTTTTCTGTCTGTCGGCAGGCAGGTGCTCTTTGAAAGGAAAATATGGAACTTTACTTAGGTATTGATCTCGGCGGAAGCCATATTTCCGGCTGGTTATTGGATAGGAATGGAAATACATATAATCCTTTTTCAAAACGCGGAATTAATGGTGCGAAGCTGACTATCACGGAACTTATTTGCAGTTTGACCGAACTTATCAGAGACATGCAGTTTACGGCCCAAGGTTACGGATGCATTATAAAGGCTGTTGGAATTGCGAGTCCCGGACCACTGGAACCAAATCATGGAATCATTATAAGCCCTCCCAATCTTTTGCATATCCGAAATTTGAAAGTGGTGAAACTGCTTCAGGAAAGAATTGGCTACAAAACATTTTTAATTAACGATGCCGATGCGGCTGTGCTTGGTGAAGCGTGGCTCGGTGCAGCTAAAGATTTCAAGAATGCGGTTATGCTCACATTGGGAACAGGAGTCGGAAGCGGAATTATTGTGAACGGCCGCCTGGCAAGGGGCCAAGGAATGGGCGGAGAATGGGGCCACACGACATTGTTTGTGCCTTGGGAAGAGCGCGACTGTAGTTGTGGGCGCCTGAATTGTCTTGAATCATATCTTGGTACAAAAGGTCTACAAACTACTTATCGTAATCTCTTGAAGCTTGAACCTCCGGAATCAGGGAGGGAAGCTTTATTGGTCCCAACTGTCATGGATAAATATTGCGCCCATCTTGTCGAAGGAATAGTTAATATTGTGAATGTTCACCATCCCGAATGCATAATTCTCGGCGGGGGATTAGTAACATCTATTATGGTAGAAAAAGTGATCCTTCAACTGAAAGTTTACAGAGATTTAAAACTTGGAGGATTACTTAACGGGTTAGAGGTAAGATCAGCCGTGAATCCACAAGCCGGGATTATCGGTGCGGCCAAACATGCGATAAATGAAGTCTTCTCATGATTGGCTATCTGGAAGTTCTCGGCGCTGTATCGATATGGGCGATTATAAATGGTCTGGTTATCAAGGGCGTCAAAAAAACCTCAGGTGTTGGTGTTGGAACCTGGATGTCTTTGGTGGGTGTGGCTATATTCTCGGTCATGTTTCTGGCAAAAAATCCTTTCGTCGGATTGAATCAGTATCAGGTTACAATGCTGGTGCTTCTCGGATTAGTTTCTGCACTGAATAACAGCCTATTTTATACGGCGCTTAAGATGACCTATGTTTACAACGCTGCCTTGCTGCATTATTTTGCTTCGATTCTGGTCATTATCCTGATTGCGTTTGTGCCAATGTTCCACGAAACACTTACGCCGGTAGATATCGTGGCTGTCCTGCTTGGATTTGCAGGCTTGGTGATTATTACCCGTCCGAGCTGGCAGAATAATTCCTCCAAGAAATGGATTTATTTTGCTCTTGGTTCTGCTTGCTTCTATAGTTTGGAAATGGTTTTTGGAAGAATTGTTTCAACACACGGAGTTGCGCCGAATATTTCTGCTTTTGTGAAACTTCTAGCCCAGGCGGCAATTATGCCCGTTGTCGCAGTTATTCTCGGCCAATCAATAACGATCGGCGAAAAGAAAGAAAGATTTATGATAGTCATCGCCGGAGTTCTGCTTTTTTTGTCATTCATTCTTTATTTCTCGGGAGTTCAGATCGTTCCTGTGAAGCATAGCGCAGTATTAGGATATGTTGACCGTATCGGGGCCATTTTACTAGGTGCATATTTTTTTAAGGAAAAGCTGACCAAGAATGTATGGATAGGGGGAACTCTAATTCTCGGTGCGAGCTTACTGGTAGTTTTATTCAGATAAAAAAGACGCTTATTGCGTCTTTTGTTTTTCTACTTTATTTGTGTTTTTCAAGGAGATCTTTTGTTATTTTGCGGGTTCTGATTATCTCGGCATAGGTATTTGCGCTTGGCCTCAGGCTGCGGTTTAGTGTGCCGTCACTTCTCTCGATGCGTATTAGGCCCATATGCGAGAATCGATTATCTCCTGGTTCCCAGGTATCAGCAAGGGCCCAATATTGATAGCCGATAACGTTGGCGCCGTCACGGATTGCATCATGAATGGCCTTCAGATGAATGACAAGAAATTCTTCTCGGAACCTATCTTTATCATCATCGAGGCCGTTCTCGGTAATGATAATGGGCTTGCCCATGTCTTTGAATTTCATAATTAAGTCGTAGAGTGCTTGAGGATAAAATTCTTTGGGCCGGCCATCCGGTTGATTGGCTCCTTCATCTACCCATTCAATCGCGAAGGGTTTATCGCCGAGCCAACTTAAGGGATTTTTCCAGTTTGGGAGGTGCATTTTTAACTTTGTCCGGCCGTAATAGTTCAGACCGATGAAATCTCTGTCAGCATTGCCGACAAAAGAATCAAAAGCTAGAGTGTGCACTGTGTTGAAAAGATTTTCGGCTAGTCGGTCATGATCCGAATTGGGGTCGTTAGGGTAGAAAGAGCCTGGTGCGGAAGCGAAACCGATCATTACCTTATTGTGTTTACTCATGTATTTATCCATGACTTTATGGATAGCTCGATAAGCCAAACGATGTCCGTCCATTACATTACCAGCTACTTTCAGGAATCTTTCGGTTCCCTTAATGTCGGCGAAGTTTTCAACTGTTTTGAAAGGCGGCCATCCGCCTTTTCCGTAAGGAATACTGATAACAAACTGCGGTTCGTTATATGTAAGCCACCACTTTGTCTCCAGGGGAACGCCGATGTTTCTGGCTATGAATTCAGCATAGCGTGCGTAGTAGTAAGGGGCTTTAACATTTTCCCATCCGCCCAATTCGGCAAACCACTTTGGATGGGGAAAATGATTCAGGCAGATCATGAGTTGAATGCCTTTTGATTTCATATAGCGGCCTATCTCTTTCCATTTTTCTATGCATGCTTTGTCAAATTTGCCCTCCTCTGGTTCGCAGCGGGCCCAGTCCAAAGAAATTCTGTGGACTTGAATACCAATTTCTCCGGCAAGGTCGAAATCTTCCTGGTAACGGTTGAAAAGATCATTGGCAATTCCGGGGCCGACAAGCGGCGATTTTATGTTTTGTATATATTCATGCCAATCCGAAGCCTTGCTGATGCCGGCGGTTTGAAAATCCGAATACGCCGATCCGAAGAAAAAATTCTCCGGAAATACAGCATCCTCAAATTTAACAAGCGAAGAAGCGGTTTTATTGTTTTGTTTTGTTATTTTTTCCGATCCCGCTTCTTTTATTGGCGGTGCGTTATCCCGAGTTTTTTTTGTTAAATAACTATTCCAGAACAGAACCGATAAAATCAGGATGACCATTAACAAAACTTTTCGCATTGGTTTCCCTCTTGCCTTCAAGCTGGATAGACTTGAGTATTAGATAGCATTTTTTAGTGGCAACGGCAATGTTACCATCTATTTTTGTGACAACATTAAAAATAGAAAGGGGTGGTCCCAGAGAGGGGATTCCGTCGTGTATGTTTAGAATTTTGCCTTTCCATGTCGTCCAGGTGCCCGGTTCGGGGTTTAGGGCTTTTATCTGGTTATAAATTTTGTCGCAAGATTCGGACCAATTTATGCGCCCGTCTTCTCTTGAAAACATTTTTGTAAAAGTAGCTTGGCCGTGATCTTGTTTTACTGATCTTATTTCACCCCTAATGTATTTCGGTAACGTTTCAATTAAAAGTTTTGCTCCCAATTCAAATAACTTTTTGGCCAACTCATCGTGGTTTGAAAATTGAAAATTGGAAATTAAAAATTCTCGTTGTGCGAGAATGGGGCCGTGGTCTACTTCTTCGTCAACGACCATTATGGAAACCCCTGTCTTTTTGTCGCCATTTAATATTGCGGTTTGAATAGGGGATGGGCCGCGGTATTTTGGAAGCAAAGAAGGATGAACATTAAGAAAACCGTATTTTGGAACTTCAAGATAACGAGAAGGCAGTATCTTACCGTAAGCGGCCACGACACACAGATCAGGGTTTAAAAGTTTAAAAGCTTTAAAAGTTTGCTCATTCTTTAAAGATTTCGATTGAAAATGAGAAACATTGTAGCCATTTTTTACGAGAGTTTCCAAAACTGGCATGGCAAATTCGGGAGTCCCAAAAAATAATATTTTTAGATTATTTTCCATTAGCCCGATCTTTTATTGTTTTGCCGTTCAGGTGATCTGTCTCGTGCTGGAGAACTCTTGCCAAAAACCCGCGAGCTTTTAACTTAATCTTGTTGCCGCTCTCATCAATAGCCTTAATTTTTATTTTCTTTGAACGCTTAATGTTTGCTTCATATTCTGGAATAGAAAGACAACCCTCCTCCATTTCGTCTTTATTTTTAGAATATTCTGTAATTTCAGGGTTAAAAAAAACTTCCGGTATATTATTTTCGGATGCTAATTTTGCTTCGATAATAAAAATACTCAGGTCTTTGTTTATTTGATTAGCTGCAAGGCCAATACCAACATTGTCTTTCATGGCCTTTTTCATTTCTAAAACTAGTTCTTTGAACGATCCGTTTTTTATGTCTTCTATATCGATTTTATCAGTTGTTTTGGCGAGTATCTTGTTTGGGATCTTTATTATTTCCATGGTTACACAGATTGTTTTTTCTTATATAAAGAGTAGCTGATTTAGAGTGAGAAAACAACTATTTGCTAAATTACTAAAGATATTGTATAATATAAATATTCAGTTTTTTGACATTAATTTATGCACACAGGAGGTTGGTTGTGGCACGAGTCTGGCAATGGCTGACAATGTCAGGTGGGCAATCGGACGAGTTTGGGAAAGTAACTATATTTGTTTTTGTGCTGGTTCAAGGGTTGGACGGGGCGTTTACTTATATTGGTATTTCTTCGGGAATATCTATTGAGGCCAACCCCTTGATGTTCTGGTTGATGTCAATGCTGGGACTTGGTTTTACGGTGATTGTAGCCAAACTGGTAGCGGTAGGATTCGGAATAATCCTTTTCTGTCTTGGTGTCCACAGGGTTGTAGCATTTCTTACTGCCATATATTTTATTTTTGCACTCTTTCCTTGGTCATACTTGTTTCTGATACGGTAATGATGACGGCGGCAAAAAGTATGCACCGAGCCTCGCCTGGGTAATTCCAAGTGGGGCTTTTTGTTTTAGATACCATTTTTATATTATTGTTTTCGGATCAACGTCAACTGACCAGTTTGAAGGAACGAATTGAAGGATGTCTTTAATATTTTCTAATTCAGGCAGCACTTTTAGGATAATATTGTATACAAAAAGACCTCTCTCTTTTTCGGTAAACGTAGGATGTGAATCTATGAGTTTAATTTTTTTGTCCAGTTTCTTTTGGATTATTGCCATTTTCAATTTGCCGCTCAAGATCAACGATTCATGTAGAGCTTTGTCTTTATATTTATGCCTGAACGTTAATTTTATTAGTCGTGAGTAGGGAGGATAGGAAAAAACTTTTCTTATCGCCAACTCTTTGCCGTAGAAGTTTTTATAGTTTCCATCACTTGCTGTTAAAATTGTCTGATTTTCTAGGTTATAAGTTTGGATTATCATATTTTTTGGCTGGAAATCCAGCAATTTTTCTATTTGGTAAAACAACCTTTCTTCTGTTCTGAAATCGGGGATATTGGCAAGGCTGTCGGCGTTTAAAACCCCGATCAGATCAAATTTTATATTATAGCGGTGACTAAAAATCATTTGAGTTGCTATTAAAATTAAAGTGTGTGGTTTTTGAAGCTCGCTAATTATTTCTTCTTCTTCGGTTTCATTTTTAACAACATCGGCATCAAGAATTAAAACGGGAACCTTTTTTGCTTCGTTGTATTCCAATAACTTTCGTACCTCTTCATAAATTTTTTGTGTTCCGGCTGGGCCTGCGGTTTTAAGTTTAAAACCGCCACAGTTCGGGCATTTTTCCGGAATTTTCAGGCTTCGTGAACAATGATGGCAGACCAGAATAAGGTTTGTTGTTTTATGAATACGAAAAGCTGTGCCGCATTCTTTGCATTTAATGGCATATCCGCAGCTTTGGCAGACCAGAACACCAGAATGGCCTCGCCTTGGAGAAAATATAAGTATCTTTTTGTTTTGGTTATAAGGATTTGTTAATCTTAGAATGTTTTTTTTAAGTTCCCTGCTGAATAATAAAAAATTTCCATTTTTTATTTCTTCAACCGTGCCCAGGATTTTTATGGGGAGGTGAGATTTTTTTTCATCGAGTAGCTCATATTTTTTATTTTTGAGATAGAAATAGTTTTCTACTCCGATGATCGGTGATACAAAGATTGTTTTTGCTCCATAAAGATTGGCTATCACTTTTGCCAAGTCCGGAGTGTTGTATTTTGGAGTCATGTCGGATTTATAAAACTCATGGAGAACATCATCTACGATTACCAGTTTTAAATTTGCAAATGGCATAAAAAGGGCTTGTCGTGTGCCTAATATTATATCTGATTGGCCGGAGGCGATTTTTTTCCATGCGCCGTAGAAATCTTTGTTTGAAAGAATTGAAGAAATTTTGCTAACCCTGTAGTTCGGCGCCAAGGCTTCATAAAAATATCCAATGGTGGACATATCGGGAATCACCAAAACGACTTGGCCTTGTTCTAAAACGGCCGTTTTAATGAAAGGGAGAATGTTGTCTAGTGTATCTTTAGCCCTGGACAAAATAAGCAGAGTTTTTTGTACAAAGGGAACCTTTGCAGAAATCTGCAAAGGTTCCCTTTGTAAGGTTATTTCGTAGTCTCTTTTTAGAAAAAAGGGTGGCAGAACAGTTTTTAAGCAATATCCCAATGGGGCATAATAATATTTTGAGAGCCAGAGAGCTATTTTGAATTGTTTACTGCTTACTTGGGGGTCTTTATTAATTATGGCGGATATTTTTTTGAGCTGAAAACCGGATTTTTTTAGTATTATTTTTTGATTTTCTAGGGGAGTAGAAGTTGCAACTGCCGCTCGTATGTTTCGTTTGCCAATCATTACCTCTACCATAGCTCCTTTTTTCAGTTTTTCATTAAAAAAATAACTCAACAGTTGAGGCGCATTTGCCGGAAGGATAGTAAGGGGGACTACTTCTATGATGTACATGAATAAAATTTCTAATTTCTAATTTTTAATTTCTAAACGAATCTCAATTTTTAATAATTAGGTCAATTAGAAATTGATAATTAGTCATTTGTCTCACCATGATTATAGGTTATAATACACAATATGAAAATACGTGTTAGGGTTGCCCCATCACCAACGGGATTTTTGCATATCGGGACGGCGCAGTCGGCGCTTTATAATTGGTTGTTTGCCCGAAAAAATAAAGGAGAGTTTTGTTTGCGTATAGAAGATACCGATAAAGAGCGTTCTACCAAAGAGTACGAACAAAGCATCTTAGATGCGTTGGAATGGCTTGGCTTGAATTGGGAGGGCAAAGTTATAAGACAAAGCGAAAGAACTGAAAAGTATAAAAATGCTCTAGAAAAATTACTTTTCGAAGGTAGAGCATTTTACTGCCATCATACAAAAGAAGAGCTTGAGGGAGAAGCTAAAGATCAAGCACAAAATAAAAAGGCTCAATTTCACGACTGTGAACATAAGAATAGCGAAGAAGGGAAAAAGTCGGGGGGATTAATTCGTCTGGCGGTTGAAAGAAATTCTGATAGAAAGGTTGTTTTTGACGATATTATTCGTGGTCGGATAGAGTTTGAGGCTAAGTTGATGAGCGATGTAAGCCTAGGTAATGGTTTTGACAGGTTACTATATAATTTTACTGCTGTTGTTGACGATATTGATATGGAAATTACACACGTTATTCGCGGTGAGGACCATGTTTCAAATACCCCCAAGCAAATATTGATTTATGAAGCACTCGGTAAAACACCGCCGCAATTTGCGCACTTACCCTTGATACTTGCGCCTGATCGTTCCAAGCTGTCAAAACGCCATGGAGCCGTGGCGGTAGTAGATTACAAAAAAGATTATCTTCCTGAAGCGATAATAAACTTTCTTGGGGCAATGAGCTGTACCTTCAGCAAAGAAATATTGACCAAACAAGAAATGATTCAAGAATTTGAGTTATCCAAAGTTCACAAGTCAGGGGCAGTGTTCGATGTGAAAAAACTAAACTGGCTCAATTCACAATATGCTAAAAAATTATCGCCGGAGGAATTTAAAAAATCGGTTGGAATTCCGGAAATTCCAGATTCTGCCGTGCCATTGATTACAGAACGACTAGAAAAATTAAGTGATGCGCATCATTTTGATTATTTTTGGAAAGAACCGAAATATGATAAAGATCTACTGAAATGGAAAAAATCAACATTAGAAAATTCGCTCGAGACACTAATTAAAGTTAAAAAAATAATTAAGGAATTTGATTTCAAAAAAGAAAAAGATGAATTAAGAAAAATTTTGGACGAATTCTCAATCGCAGTAGGGGATAGAGGTTTGATTTATTGGCCTCTGCGCGTTGCTTTAACCGGAAAAGAAAAATCCCCCGACCCGGTAGACATTGCTTATGTTTTGGGAAAAGAAAAGACCCTAGAAAGGGTCAGATTTGCTTTGGGTATATAATAAAGTAACGAATATTATGAAATTATATGTTGCGTGAGCCACGACAGATGATAAGTATCCTCCCTTCAGAAAAGCTAAAGAAAAAAAGATACCAACTATCCCTTACATAAATATATGGTGCCAAGAACCGTGTGATATGCCGAAAATTGCAGAACTGGTTATAATGATAATCCAAAGTACCGATTTGTTCCCGGTAATTGAGCCAAGCCAGCTGATGGGAAGCCATCTGAAAATAAATTCTTCTGTTAGGGGTGCCATGATAACCATTAAGAAAAACACTTCCATTAAACTCATGCCATCAAATTTAATGTCCGAAGGCTCTGATAGTAACTTTGACTTAACCAGGAAATTGATAATTGGGAGCATTGTCAGAGCAAATCCCATAGCCAATAAACCGTATATAAACCCAACCCTTATCTTATTTTTCAAATGCTCACCTCTTTAAAAGAACAACCAGCTAGTGGACAATATGATAACATATTTATAAAGCCAGTCAATCTTAGGTGGTTTTGTTGTGGTATTTTTCTACTTTCTACTTTCTACTTTCTACTTTCTACTGCTGTTTTTGCCCAAACTGACGAGGAAAAAATGGCCAACCTGAAAGTCCAGATTCAGACGCTTGAACAACAGGCCACGCAGTTGAAAGGAACTATCTCCCAAAAACAAGAACAGGCCGATACGCTGAAAAATCAAATAGCCAACCTTAAGGGCCAGATTACATCACTGCAAACCCAGATCTCGTTGACCGGAAAAAAAATAGACAAAACCAAGATAGAACTGAACGATGTTCAAAATAATATTTTTAATACTCAAGAAAAGATCGATAAACAAAAAAATACTATCGGCCGTCTTTTATTATTCATGGATCGCATGGATAAAGAAAATTTTTTGAGCATTATATTAAAAAATAACGATTTGTCCGATTACTTCCGCCAGGCGCAGTCAGCCATGACCGTCAATGCTAATCTAATGAATTTAGTGGGAGACTTGCAAAATACAGAAAACCAATTAAACCAAAACAAAAATAATTTAGAAGACAAGAAAAAAGACCTTGAATCGTTAAAACAGCAGCAAAATATCCAAAAGGTTTCTTTAGACCAGGCGACAAAGGACAAAAATCAACTGCTCAAAGATACCAAGGGTCAGGAGGCGGCTTACCAAAAAATGCTTGCCGAAGTTGAGCGGCAGGAATCTGTTTTTTTCAGTCAATTAAGAGAACTGGAAACCCATGTTATTCAAGGGGGTTTGTATATCGTCCACGTGACTGCTTCCGTCAACCTTCCAAAAAAGCAAAAAGGATTATTCAAATGGCCCGAAGAAGAATATAGAATAACACAAGGTTACGGATGCACTAGGTATGCCCGTTGCGGCCGTAAAAGCGGTCCTTACAACGGTGCCCCGCATAACGGTATTGATATGGCGGCCGGATATGGAAGTTCCATCAAAGCCATAGCCAGCGGTGAAATAATCGCTAACGGAAAAAATGACGGCTGGGGTAACTGGGTGGCTATCAAACATCATAATCAATATAACTTAGTCAGTATTTATTCCCACATGAGCGCTTTGTCTTTTCTTCAGGTGGGGACCCAGGTATATTCTGGGCAGGTCATTGGTTATGAAGGCAGTACCGGCAATGTAACTGGCTCGCATCTTCATTTGAGCGTGTATAAAGATTTTTTCACTTATATTAATGACAAAAAGGATCAACTGTATTTCAACTATTTCGAGGGCTCGGTAAATCCACTCGATTATTTATAGTTGTGATATAATTGAAATATGAGAGGAAGTAGGGGATTGACATATGGAAAAAATATTGTATCGCAATAATTTAAAAGAAGTAGGGAAGCGGGGAGAATTTAGTTTTTTGTTTGCGATTACTATTGCGGTTTTTGTTTTTGGAATTAATTTTCCTTTGCATGCTTATGCATCAGAAACTTCAGAATTAAAACTTGATTTAAATCCGATTAATCAAATAAACAATATTACTTTGCCAGTGAATGACCTGATAAACAATGCCATAAAAGGCCTTAAATTCGATCAGGTTATAAACATAGGTACAGGGATACCTTTAAGTCCCATAAAGAGCCCTTCGCAGAATATAGATTTGAACAAGTTCTTTAGTTCAAGCAAGGTGTCATCTACTGATATTATGAGCTTTCTGAAAGAAGCAGCTATCACTGGGATCAATTTAAGCATATTGATTATGACCATAACCTCGCAGGTGCTAAAAGGACTCCTAAGCGTACTGAAATAGGCCGGGGATCCTTCTTCCAAGAACGACGTCGTATAACTGACAATGTGCGACACTATATTTAAAACAAAACCGGCACTTCCCTGCCGGCTAATCTTATTAAATAGTGAACAGACATTTGTAAAATTATTTTATTCAGATAAAATTAATCCATGCTTAATTCTCCTAAACTTATCTTTGACATAGAAACTGTTGGAGTCGAATTTGATTCTTTGGACGAAAAGGCCAAAGAATTTTTGCTTTTTTATACTGAATCGCCGGAAGAGATTGAAAATGTCAAAAATGGACTCGGCTTCTCCCCTCTTACCGGCGAGGTGGTGGCGATTGGAATATTGAACCCCGATACAGATAAGGGAGCTGTTTATTTCCAAACTGGCAAAAAGGAAGGGAAAATCCGCCTCCGCCAATTAGGGCGGATGGCAGAAGAAAACAATAATGTCCAATACGTTCCATGTTCTTCTGAAAGAGAGGTTTTGGAGCATTTCTGGGAATCGGCGACACATTACAATCAGTTTATTACGTTCAACGGCCATGCTTTTGATTGTCCGTTTGTTATGATCCGCTCGGCAATTTTAAAAATTAAACCGACTAAAAATTTAATGCATAACCGTTATTGGGCAGACGGCCCCCATTTTGATCTGTATGATCGGTTAACCAATTTCGGGGCGGTAAGGTTCAAAAGAAATCTCCACATGTGGTGCCAGGCCTTCGGTATTGCCAGTCCGAAAGTGAAAGGAGTCAGCGGCGACGATGTGGCACGCCTCTTTAAAGAAAAGGAATACTTAAAAATAGCAAAATATTGTTTCGATGACATAAAAGCGACGAAGGAACTTTATCGATATTGGGAAAAGTATATGAAATAGAGGCACGACGTCTTCATCCCACGAAGACCGCATAAAATTCTACTGAATTTTTGCTCTATCTCGGCCCAGGGTAGCCTCCGAACGTTCTTCTTTGGGATAAAGGCGTCGTGCCTCTCACCTTGTTTTATATGTGGTACATAAATATAGATAGTTTTAAAGAGGCCAACGGCTACACCATAGACGGAATTTGGTATCCGCGCGTTACCTCTATCGTTTCAATTAAAGCCAAACCGGCGCTTTATATGTTTTATGCAGGGTTGCCGGATTATAAGACCGGGGAAGCCATTAAATCCAAATCCGCAGAAGAAGGAACTCTTTTGCACGAAACAGTCGAGGCAATTCTCCGAAAAGAGCCTATCGTAATACCCGACCAGGTAAAACCGGCAGTTAACGCTTTCATGGATTTTTATAATAACAACGAATTAATTGCTCACAAGATCGAAGAGAGAGTTATTTCAAAAAAACATCATTTTGCCGGGACGATGGATGTTTTAGCCGAATTAAATGGCGTTCTGGGTGTGCTGGACATCAAAACATCGATGGCGATTTACCGTGATTACAGTATGCAGACCTCGGCTTACATAGAAGCCCTGACGGAAGACAAGACCCTCCCTCCTCTCACCCGCTGGATTTTGCGTCTTGACCAGTCAAAACGCTGTCTGAAATGTCCGGCAACTTTGCGCGACAAAGGCGGGAGAGAAAAAATTCGCGGTGAAAAGGGTCAATGCCAACACGAATGGGGCCCAATGAAAGGCGAGGTTGAAATAAAAGAATTAAACACTTTTGATTCGGATATTAAGGCTTTTCTGGCCTGTAAGTCCCTCTGGGAATGGGAAAATGAATACTGGTTGAAGAAAATTAAATAAATTTTTCTGTTCACACAGCCTCCCTCCATCGGTTGGTTGGGCAGTAATTCATGATCAGCAATAGAAGTTCAAACTCTCTCTGATGCGGAAAAATCAACGGCTCACACATGTGAGCCGTTTGAAAAATAATATATTTATAGCAAACCGCCCTGAAGCAATCTAAAATCTTTTTCGTTTTCCCAAATTTTGACTAATTCATCAAAATTTTCATCAGGATTTTGCATTAACAGTGCAAGATTATCAATTTTTTTAAGCTCTTGAAGAGTAAGTTTTTCAAATCTTTTTGGATTGCCATAAATTGAGCCGTGATTATAAATAATTTCGTTGTTCATGAGGGAGTGAAAGTCATAAAACAGAGACCAAAGAACCACAATTGTGCCGTAAACACCGCTGGCATTGTGAAAATGCTTGGGGTCAAGCTTTCCAGAACGTATGCCAAGCCAAGCGTCAGCTGGAAAATCAAATTTTCCATTTGGCACATCGTATGGATCAAAATTTTGATTCAAGCTTAAACTTCCGTCAACATCTATTGTTACCCAGCGGTTCTCTTTTTCGTTCCAATACTGATTTATCCAATGATCGGTACTTATACTTTCAAGTTCGCCTTCATCAAAATACGAAGCGTTGCCGGCACGAACTCTTGCAGGGATACTTTTTGACTTCAAAATACTCGCCATCATTATAGCAGTAAAACGACATGTCAAAACCAATTTATCTTTTATTTCACGGTCAATTGTGAAACCTCTGTTATTTCTACGATAAAGTTCGGCAAGCATAGCAGAAGCAGTAGCCAAAATGTCGTCTTCCGGTTGTCGCCACCAAGGTATCTTGGTCGTGTCTCCAAATCTTAAATCAGCATTTGTGCCGGTATTGCCTGTCACAAGAGTTGTGCGATGAATAAAATTTTTGCGAATTAAAAGGCCGATTTCCCGAATGTTATTAGGTAAGTCATTTTTTAACTTCTCCAGATACAGTCCAGGAAAAGTATAAGTGCTGAATTCAAGGTAGTGGTCTAATATTTTTTTGTTCATTTCGCTAATTTTCCCATTTCCCCGCCCAAAAATCAAACGGCTCACCTCGTGAGCCGTTTGAAAACTCAATACACCGAGGAACGAAACCCCATCCCCATTTAAGGCCGTTTGGTTCCTGCGGAAAACACAATGGTTAAATTAACCGATAATTTGCTTATTAAACAAATTTAGGTCGGAAAATCC
>Ga0209542_10001448_pt1 | contig 55603 bp, 46 predicted proteins | sample RifCSPhighO2_01_FD_184028 | JGI IMG/M metagenome (GOLD analysis project Ga0209542, IMG submission 184028) | Soil microbial communities from Rifle, Colorado - Rifle CSP2_plank highO2_0.1 (SPAdes) (version 2) | ecosystem: Environmental > Terrestrial > Deep subsurface > Rock core/Sediment ... | reverse complement strand
CTATTTGAAGGAGAGAAAGGGTACGCGGAATCTCTCAATGAAACTCTAGAGGGTTTTAGTGCCGAAGAAGTTGAAGGAAAAACGCTCGAATAGAGTCGGAAAGCACAATAGAATCGCCTGTCACTCCAATTGATTATTGGACCCTAGATTGTTGGACATCCGATGTCCAACATTTTGTGGTGTCCATCATTTGAGATCTGAAAGTTTGAAGTTAGAAGGGCATGCCGAGGAGGAAGGCACTGCCGCCGCTGCCTGCGGCAGCGGCGGCTCCGGCGGTCGCGTATTTGAACGGCACTTCGGCGAAGGCGGTGAAGATGTAGGTGTTGGTAGAGGTATTCATACCCCCTTCTGTATCTCGTATCTTGAATCCGTTGCTTAAGAGGTCAAGGTCAGATCCCGTGTTTTCTGCCAGAGAATCTTCAGCAAATAAAATGTTGGTTGCGACATTGTAGGTGTTACGCTGGTTGTCCCATATATACCAGCGTGTTGCACCAGTCGTACTATTTTTAACCAACACAAACGCTGGCTTAAAACCCGTGTAGACGAACGGGCCGTCGGCGGAGCCGTTGCCGGTATAGGAGCCGATTTTGGAGAATCCTTCCACTTCGGCGAAGGCATACGTAACGTACGTCTTCGTATCCAGGTTTACACCAGATGGCGGAGTAAACGTGGTAGCCCCTACGGTACCCCACAAGCCAGCGCTTGTCCCAGCTGCGTTTGTTGTCTCAAGAGTCAGATACTTATCCACGCCAAGGCTTCCATGATAGGTGAGCCAGCTTTCGAGAGCGTCGGTACGGACCTTCACGATGAGGAGCTTTGGAGCAACGCCAAGACCGTGACCCACAGTCGCACCACCTACACCATTTCCTGTGTACGTAACAATCGAAAATCCGGCTGTTGTGTTGGCGCTTACGGTCGAGGTGATGGAGCCGCTTGTGTTGGAAGACCCCGCGCCGTTCGCTTTCCATTGCCAGGCGGCGTAGGTAATAGTGCTCGCATCGACATAATTTCCCGTTGTGCCGTGTACTGTCGTAAAACCGGCCGCATCAAAAGACGCTATGTTGCCATGCGCGGTTGATGTTGTCTCCGGATCGGTTGTGTTGCTTTGAATATATGTTCCTACACCACGCACAACATCCTGGATATGGTGCGAGAACGCGCCACTTCGCGCTTTTATCCAAAGGAGGCCGGGCGAAAACGTTGAGTGACCCGTCTGTGTTACTGACTGTGCTGCACCTGTACCGGTATACAACGTCGTCTGAAAATGCGCCGAGGGGTCGGGAATGGTGGGAGCAGAGAGGTTGGTGGTGTTGAGGGCAGAGAAACCGGTTGGGACAGTGTACGTGAAGGATGACTGTCCGGTGTTCATTGTTACATCCTGGGTTGTTCCCATAATCGTAGCAAAAAACAAGTCCCCCGAAAGGTTGCTGAATGCTTCACCAGTCCCCGCGGATGGGTCACCACTCCAGGTGCCTTGCTGGCCGAACCAAATTTTATTGTTAGTTCGATCAACCGCCACCATCGCTTTCTGACCCGCAGTGAAATTTCCAAAAAGACTTGTGATGGTGTTGTTATTCCCCTTGTCTCCGTTATCGTCAATCTCCCATGTCGTTGATAACCCGCCTGGCTGGTTCGCGCTATTTAAGACCTGTGTTGATGTCACGACACCAACACCAACTTCACGAGTATTTGGGGCGCTGTTAAAAGTAAACTCTGCATAGAACTTTCCAGTTGATGGGATTTGAATAGTTGAGCGAACGAGTCCGTAGGTGAGGATGCTGCTACAAGATGCTCGTAGATTGCCGTCAGCAAGGGTGATTTCGCTATACTTGTCGAGCGGATTCAGCGTCGCGTAATTATTCGTCGGGGTATCGGACATTTGGTCGGTTGTTGCAAGCCCAGATGCGGTGAAATTGTTGCCGTTGCCTGAAACGTCTGTACCGAGCGCGTTTGCGGTTGAATTGTCCGCAAAATCCAAATGGAAGCCGTTGGTGCCGTAGGTAAGCCCTGTCGGGTTCTTTGGTTTCCACGAACCGGTGGTGGTATCCGTTTCCCCGAAGCTGTCTGCATCAAGTTGCAGTCCATCAATAAGGTAAAAATCTGCCTTGTAAGCATCAGAAAAAGTGGAGCCACTATAAATCCTACCAATATCGTTTGGTACGTCTACTAAGTTTATGAGGGTCTGACGGTCTAATGAAGGATAAGTTTCAGTGCTAAACGCAGTAACGCGTACACCGTTATGCCAAATCTTAATGCGGTCACTAGCAGTTGCTTGTGTTGAGTCATGCCCAACAACCCAGTGATCCCAAGCAGCCGGGTCTCTCAACCTTTGAGTCGTAATCAGATTAGAGTTAACGGTAGTGGTAATATCTATAAAAGAGAAGGTGTTGCTGTCACCGTCTGACTGAATATCAATTGAGGCACGATTGTTTGATGCGGTATGTGCGCTAAACGGCATAACACGGGCATTTACGTTCGCCCGCTTGAACCAAAGAGAAATCGTCCATGTTTTCCTATTTCCAGAAACAGATGGCGTCCGCGTCAGATACGCGCTGTCATCATCGTTGAACCGCAGAGATGAGGTGGCTACTTCCGCTCCGGCGAAGTTGTAGACGGGGGCAGCGGTGAGCGCGGCAGTGGTCGGAATGGTGCCCGAACCGCCGAACGGATTCTCGGCGAAGGCGGCGTAGACGTAAGTGTTGGTAGAGGTATTCATACCTCCTTCTGTATCTCGTATCTTGAATCCGTTACTCAAAAAATCTAGGTCGGACCCGGTGTTCTCCGCCAAGGTATCTTCTGCAAACAAGACGTTTGTAACGACGTTATACGTGCTACGTCGATTATCCCACGCGTACCAGCGCGTTGCGGCAGTAGTACTGTTTTTGACTAACACATACGCGGGCTTAAATCCTGTGTGCACAAACGGCCCATCGGCGGCGCCGTTGCCGGTGTACGAGCCGATTTTAGAGAAGCCGTCCACTTCGGCGAAGACGTAGTAAATGCCAGTGCCACCATAGCAGGTGGCATTAGAACCGTTCGTGATAAGAGTACTCGTTACCGCAGAAATAGCACAGGTTCCTGTGCCATTTGCATCTGTGGTTTCCATAAAAAGTCGTCCGTCATTTGAAGAGGCGGCGTGGATAGCTCCGTGCCACACTATCCAGTTTGCCGTAGCGTCATCAGTTCGCTTTTCAATGATCATTTTCGGGACAACGCCGAGACCGTGACCAAGCGTTCCAGATGTTGAATTCGTGGCGGCGCGGACGATGGAAAATCCTGCTGTAGTATTGGCACTCACTGTTGCAGTGACTGTGCCTTCGGTGTTTGAGACCCCCGCGCCGTTTGCCTTCCACTGCCACGCGGCAAAATCCTCGGCAGAGTCATTGTACCCATTGGCACCAGTTCCTACGCTAAAGCCATTTACCTCTAGGTTTGTGACACCGTTCGCGTCTGTTGCCTCGGCATTCGTGCTGTCGCTCGAAAGCTCCTTTGTGACTCCTCGCACGACATCAATTAATTTGTGCTCGTCGGCCTGGTCGCGATTCTTGATCCACACGAGGTCCGGCTGGAAGTTTGAGAATCCTGTCTGAACGACATCACGAACAGCGCCAGTGCCAGTGTAGAGCGTCGTCTGGAAGTGATCCGAGCCGTCGAGCACCGCCGGCGTCGGGAGGTTCCCGGTGTTGAGGGCGGAAAAGCCAGAGGGGACAGTGTACGTAAAAGAAGACTGGCCGGTGTTGATTGTTATGTCCTGGGTCGAACCCATAATCGTAGCAAAAAACAGGTCCCCCGAAAGGTTGCTGAATGCCTCTCCGGTTCCTGCTCCCGGGTCCCCACTCCATGTGCCTTGCTGACCAAACCAGATCTTGTTGTTGGTTCTGTCCACGGCAACCATCGCCTTTTGTCCCGCAGTGAAGTTGCCAAATAAATTAGTCGGTGCTCCTCCGTTGGCCTTATCACCCTGGTCATTAATAATCCAACTTGTAGAGAGGCGGCCAGGTTGGTTGGCACTATTGATCACCTGTGTAGACGCAACAACCCCCACTCCTAACTCATCTGTTGCTGGAGAGCTGTTTAGGGTGAATTCCGCGTAAAACTTTCCCGTTGAGGGGATTTGAATTGTTGAACGAACAAGTCCATAGGTCGCGATGGCACTACAGGACGCGCGCAGGTTGCCGTCGGCAAGGGTGATGCCGCTATATTTGTCGAGAGGATTCAGCGTCACATAATTCGTCGTTGGGGTGTCGGACATCTGGTCGGTGGCAGCGAGATTGTTTGCCGTAAAATCGTTGTTGTTGCCGGAGACATCGTTGCCAAGGTCGGCAGAATTGGCGAAGTCGAGATGAAAACCGTTTGTGCCGTAGGTGCCCGCATATGTTTTTGGCTCCCAAATACCCGTTGAGGCATCGGTTTCGCCGAAAGAAGAAAGGGTTAAGAATTGTCCATCAATAAAATAGAAGTCGGACATATAGCCGTCAAGATAATTCGCTTGTATTCCTGTTGGTCCTCTTCCAATCCGATGCTCTACCGCACTACTAATAGCGATATCTGTGTTCGCGGGCGTATTTTCAACCGCATACGAGACCTCGGTGCCATTCACATACATATCCCACGTCGTGTTGGCAAAGTCCCACCTGACAACAATGTGATACCACGCGGCAGGATCGCGGAACTTCGCATTTGTTTGAAGTGAGTATGTGGCATTGACTCGAAATTCGAGTGTGTCGTCGGCGTTAAAACGCAGTATGTCTTCATTGGGACCATTTGGCACCCCGAAGATATACTCTAGGATTCCCAAATTACTACGCTTTGTCCAAACCGAGATTGTTCCTTTTTTAAGGCTGGTGCCCGCTCCCGCAGGCGTCCGCGTCAGATACGCGCTGTCGTCGTCGTTGAAGCGGAGGCTGTTTGAGATGACGACACCGTTGCCGACTGCGTCGGCTTTTTGGTCTTTACCAAAGGACAGGAGCCAGAACATCGCTTCTTTTGCCAAGTCCGTGATGCGAGCAAAGAGGCCCAAAGGGGCACCCTTCTGCGCCTCCTGCGACAAAAAGGACAAAAGGGTGCCCCTTTTCTCTGCGGAAGCGGAGAGGGTAACGAGAGGGCGGCCAATGATGTCTGGCGGCTGAACAGTGCCCCAGCTTCTTGAGTCGATACTCCCGCGGCGGTTATCTCCCATGACGAAATAGTCTTCGGGACCGAGTTTCATTTCCTTCAGCTCGCCGTTGTTTGCCCCGCCGATCAGCGCGCCGAACTCCCCTTCCGTGATAACAGTATTTTCCTTGAGTTGCCCCACGCGCCCCTGTCGTACGATGTCCGAACTTACAAAGATTTCCTCATTCCCGTCCGTGTGAGCGATTACAACAAATTCCCGCTCCACCCTCACCGTCTCCCCCGGAAGCCCGATAACACGCTTAATGAAGACTTCCTTACGCTCGTGCGGCTCGCGGAACACGATGACCTCGCCACGCTTCGGCGCTTTGACGTATTTAGAAGCTTTTTCGACGATCAGTCGATCACCGTTTTGGAACGTTGGCACCATGGAGTTTCCCCCGACCTCCAGAGGATCAAGACCAAAGAAGAACGCCAGAAGCGCGGAAAGAATAAGGACGGGTAGGACAATTTTTAATTTCCAATTTTCAATTTTCAGTGAATGTCTCAATTTCCAAAGTTGCAAATTGAACGCATTGAAGATTGATTGAAAATTGCAAAATTGAGGATTGTAAAATTTATTTTTCATAGTCAATTTTCAATTTTCTTCCGAGAAGAGCTGGCAATCTTTTGAAAGATGAGTGTGAGCTCTTGGCACTCCTTCCACAGTCTTCTCATTTCATCGCTTTTCTCAGGAACGGTGGCGGACAGCATTCGTAACCAATGTTTTGTTTCTTGCGCTTCTTTCTTGCAGATAAAAATCTTATTTGCAAAATCTTTCTTTGAGCTTGCACCATTCGCCTCCATGTAATTGGCACCTATGCTTGTCGAAGAGCGTATAAGTTGGTTGATAAGCGGTTTGGTGATTTGGTCTTGCATGATACTTTTACACAAATGAATGACTGCTTCGCCAAATTTTGCAGTTCTTTCTTCCAAGTCGTATTGATGTTTGTTTGATACTTGGTTCATTGGATTTTGATTGAAAATTGCAAAATTGAAAATTGGAAATTCTCTAGAAGTTTAAGACGCTGGAGCCAAAAACCTGTAGAACAGTTGAAGTGGCGTAGGTGGCAAGGAAGGTCGCCACATCGCACTTGCTTGCGGTCGTTGTCAATGTCGGAGCCGTGCCGCCATCCCACAAGACACCGCTTCCCCACGTCACAGTCCTGCTTCCGGTTCCGTCCTGGCACACCAGAAGCCGCAGTGTCTGACCAGCCAGATAGCCCGAGAAGTTGATGGTGCGGTTGCCGCCAAGCGTCACGACTTGCTGGTTGCCGTCGCGCCAATCAACAGAAACGGTTGCGCCGTCAGTCAGTGTCTTTTCGACAGTGGTTACCGCCCCCCCTGCGCCAATCGCGAGAGCAGACCACGGGGTCGAGGTAGCTACACCAACTTTTGTTTCTACCACGAGATTCCCCGTCCCAACGACCGACCCTGTCGGACAGGCATCATCGGCACATATATAGAGATTGTCATCAAGCAAGAAGAGGTCGTCGCCTTGCGGATTAAGAATGAGGTCTCCAACCGAGTCTACCTGCAGGTCAGCGTAGCGTGTCGTGTCATAGGCGATGGTGAATTGCGGATTTGAAACGGTGCTTGTGAGCGAGAGTTTGCGCCACGGTGTGGATGTGCCAATGCCGACCAGGCCGCTGTCTTTTGCAAGTATCACTCCCTGGAACGTCGACGTTGCAGTGGTTGAGGTGGCAGTGAAGTAGGCGGAGACGGTTTCCCCCACCACCGAGAGTTTTGCATACGGACTTGTCGTGCCGATGCCGACGTTGCCGCCATCCTGGAACGTGACTCTGTCTGTTGTGGTGTCCTGGAATCTAATATCGTTTGAACTGCCCGGGTTATACATGAATCCTCTTTGTGAACCACCGGCGGTGATAAGGAGTCCGTTATTTTGAGTCGCCGCGGCCGCTATCTCTAGATAAACAGAACTTGCTGTAGCGTCATCTCCTACTTGTAACATGTTGCCTGGACTTGCCGTCCCAATACCCACTCTGTTCGTCTGATAGTCATAGACCAGTCCGGTGGTTTCGATGGCAAGTCCTCCCGCAAACGTAGAGGTGGCGGAGGCAGATGAGGCAACAAAATTGAGGGCAGTGAGTTGGCCCGATGTTGTGTCATCGGCATTGTTGCGCAAGTAGACATCTTCTATAAAAGAAGCGGAAAGTGTCGAAGAAGCAGACACGAGGCCGCCGACTGCTTGAAGCGGTCCAGTTAATGAAGCGATGTAGAGGGATGTCGTGGTTGCATTAGTGGAAAGCAAGCTCGGGAGTGTTGATATGGTCGTTGTCGTCGCGGTGAAAAATGCCGATGCCACCTCCCCCACCACTGAGAGTTTTGCATACGGTGAGGTGGTACCGATGCCGACGTTGGTGCCATCAAAGACAAAGTTTGCGTTTGAGGCAAGCGTGTCAGCGGAAGATGTGTAGAGAATAGTGTTGGTGCCGCCAAACGTAGAGAGGCCAGTACCGCCGTAGGCAACGGCTAGATCAGTCCCCAGAGTAAGCGCACTGCTTGCATTAATGCTTCCCACCACATCAAGTGCCTGGCTCGGGCTCGCCGTGCCAATACCCACGCGGCCGGTCGAGAAATCGTAGACTAATCCGGTGGTTTCAATCGCGAGGCCGCCGGCGAAGGTGGAGGTGGCGGAGGCAGATGAGGCAACAAAATTGAGGGCAGTGAGTTGGCCGGTTGTCGTGTCGTCAGCGTCATTCCTCAAGAACTTGTCGGGGATAAGATTGAGGCCGATCGTCGAGGTCGCCAATACCGAGCCGTCGGAATTCGTAGACAGGAGCGCGTTTACAATGTTTGAGATGGCTAAATGTGTGGTAGTCGCTCCACCCTGCCCAATCGAGAATACAGTCGTTGAAGCGTTCGTGACAGCTTCAAACAAAGAGCCGGTGCCCCAGGCGGTAAGTTTGCTGTACGGGGAGGAGGTGCCTACACCAACATTGCCGCCCGCAAGAACGTTCAGGTAGGTGTTTGTGGATGACGCCACACGAAAGTAGTCCCCCGTTTGTCCGCTAGAACCGCGGACTTCGAGCGTGATGTTGCCGCCTGCCGTCGTGTCATCGTTCTGAATAAAGAGCGACTGATTAAAGTCGAAGCGGTTGTTTGTCGAATCCCACGACAGAAGCGCGTTCGGCACGACCGTACCGCGGAAGAAGATGAGGTCACTGCTTTCCGTATCCGCTGTCGCGTTATCGGAATTGATGGTAAAGGTCGCCGCCTGCGTGCCAGAGATCGTCGTTGATGCCGCCGAGAGATTGTTCGCCGTGATGGTGTCGAAAAAGCCGTCATCCCAATAGAAAGAAGGAGAGCCAACATCGCGAACAGCATTTTGATCTGGGATGAGGTTGGAATTGATCGTCGAGTTGATCGTAAGCGAGTCGGATGTGCTTTCTCCAATAATGGTCGAATCGCCGATAACGATGAGGTTTCCGCCAATATAGGCATTACTCGATGTCTCGAGAACGCCAGCGGTCGTAGTTGCTCTGCCGATGCCGAAGCCGCCGCTCACATAGCCATTTCCAGCAACTGAAAAGAGTTGTGCTGGTGAAGTGGTACCAACACCGAGCGCACCGGCAAATGTTGACGTGGCGGTAGTGGACGTCGCCGTGAAATACGGCGCAACGACCTCCCCCACCACCGAGAGTTTCGCATACGGCGAGGTGGTACCGATGCCAAAGTTGCCAGAAGAGTCGAAGCGGGCGCGTTCAGTGCCTGCCGTTGAGAAGTTGAGGGTGTCTGCCGTTGAAGACCAGATTCCCGTGTTGGGGTCGCCAGAGAAGGTGAAGGCGGGGGCGCCTGCGGCGCCGAGCGCGCTTGCGGCGAAGTATGAGGCGGTTGAGGTGGCAGTGAAGCGGCCCTCTCCAGTTACATCAAGCTCATAGGCAGGCGAGGCCGTACCAATACCCACGCGGCCCGTTGAATAGTCATAGACCAATCCGGTGGTTTCGATGGCAAGTCCGCCTTGGAAGGTAGAGGTGGCGGACGTTCCCTGCACAATGAGGGCCTGCGTTGTTGTGCTATACCCAACAACAGTGAGTCCTCCACCAGTCACCGTTGACGAGGCCTGCGAAAGGAAGCCGTCTTGGAATATTGAATCGCCGCCCGCCGTGAACGTGCCGGTCGTGTTGAAATCAGTGATGGTGAAGTTGCCGTTGACGAGCACGTCGCCTTGCACCGAGAATGCCGCCCCCGGGGAAGTGGTGCCAACTCCCACCCGACCTTGTGAATCAACAATAAGAACGGTTGATGTTGCCGCCGCGGTCGACGTTGAAATCGCAAAGAGCGGCACCGTGCCTAGAGATGCGCCGCTAATCGAGAGCCGCGCAAACGGTGTGGTGGTACCAATACCAAAATTGTTTGACGAGGAGCTGTAGACAAGGCCTGACGTGTTGACGGTGAGGTTACCCCCGATGGTGGCATTGTTGGCGACACTTAAGCTGTCACTACCGAGCGTGGTGAACGAGCCGCTGGCGCCGGAAATCGGCGAGCTTGAAATTGTGCCTCCGGAGAAGGTTGACCCATGAATTGAGACGCCTCCCAAATCATCAATGTTGTTCGACTGTGCGATGGTGTTGTAGTTGCTGACGATTGTCTGCGTAATATTGCCGGCGGAGCCCGAAAGACGGTAGATCTCCGAAGCGAGTTTATTATTGAGATTCTCTAGCCGATCACGGACATACTCCTCGGTGACCCCGCTTTCTATGACAACGCGGCTTTCTTGGACGACACGTTCAATGACCGGCTGATTGACAACGGTGCGGGAGACCTCGACAACCTTCGGTTCTTCTTCTTGTATAGGATTAATGACTATAGGGTCTGCAGTGCCATCACCAAACCACGAGAAAACGGTCTCCCGAACGCTCACAACGAACTGATTAAACAACTGCGGGATTGAGACAGCCGCGACTTGCGTTGAGTCAACAATAATGCCAGTCGTAGCGGAAATACTCCCAGAGAATGGGGAAGAAAGCTTCTGCGTTTTGCTATCCTTGAAGGACTGCATGCCTTCCGCGACAGAAGAAAGGGTTTCTGGCGCATAGGCGACCTGCTTACCCATGGTGTTAATAAAGTCCGCGTAGTGAGAAAGCATGGTGTCGGGAACCAACGCGAGCGAGTGCTGTGCATTGCCCAGATTTTTGAGGACATCTTCTTTTTTAATATCTGCGCCCTTATCGATCCCGCGACGAACAAGCGTCGGCGTTTCAATCACCGTCTCGCCAAGGGTATCGATGAAAGTGGCGTACGTTGAAAGGAGAACGCGAGGCGCCGCCGACAACATCCCATACGATTCATTGATTCTTGTAAGGACATCGTCTCTCTCAATGTGCGGTCTGTTCTGGATTTTTTCTTTGACGATTGCAGATGATGCGATTACTCCCTCGCCAACCGTTTTTATAAATGAAAGGTACTCCGACATGCCAAGGGCGGTTGCCGATGAAAGTGTTTGGTGTGCACGAAGAATATTTTTTGGGTCAATGATTTTTTCAAATTGATCTTGATACTTCCCTTCTATGACTCCAACTGCAATCTCCCCTGCTGTACGAAAGATAGAAGAAACTTCCTTTGATGAAATGTCAGCATCTTTATCTTCTTGGAAAGAATTCTTTGAAGTGTCTTGTGTGCGCGTACGTATTTGGGCGAAAGAATTTTCAGTTGCGGCAACAAAAGACTGAGCGTAGCGGAGAGCTGCTTTGTATCCCGCTTTTGCTTCTGTCGAGTCGTACGCGAGATATGTTCCAAAAACAAGTGCGACCGACAGTGCGAATGCCGCAAATTTTTGTGTGACAATTCGCAAAGGCGCATGAATGCGCGGCGTTTCAAAAATAACTGGCGTTTCAACAACGTTCTCTTCAGGAATGTGTTGGTACTCTTCCTTTCGCTCTTCAGAAAGCGTCTGATAGTACTCTGCTTTTTTGTATTGGTTTTCGAGAAGGAAGGCAAGAAAGGAGTCGGCTTCTACATACCACACTCTTCCCATCTGCCTACCGGGAAGTTTTCCCTTTCTACAAAGACGAGCAACATAGTCGTTGGTGTACCCGGCAAGTTCCCCCGCTTCTTTCGAGGAGAAGTATTTTATGTTGTTGAAAAAGACAACTGTTGGCATGAGGTCGCTAACACGAATTACCTATATTCTACAGGGCTTTTTGTAAAAGACATTTACTATTTTGTCTTTTAGTGGGGATAAGTCCTTTAAAATGTCCGATTAAAAAATAAAAATCCACTCACACGAAATCACTAATAAAAATGGCAGCCATGAACTGTTAAAAGAAAAAGTCTGTAAATTCTTTCCAATCACTGTATTAATGAGACAAAAATATAAAAACAGCATCTCGGATTGCCGAGATGCTGTTTTTTCTATCCTTAAACAGATTTGAATTTATCGAGACGCTTTGTACTCTATTTTTGATTCAAACATGCCTGCAATCACTGAAAGAATGTCCTCGGTATACTTTGTTCCTACTATTGCCGCTTCTTGAAGCCGTATTGAAGAGAAAGCCCCCAGTTTCTTTGAAAGTTGTTCCTCATGTACGCCAGAAGTAAAGACTAGGCGTTGTGGTGTCATATTAAATGCTCCAACCGAAGCCATGAGCGCAATAAATATTCCTACGTATGCGATCTTTTGAAGAAACGTGGTGCGAAAAGGACTATCACTGTTGTTGTCCGACAAAGATGTGCTAGGAGACGAACTCTCTAGTGTTCTCAATGTAGAAAGAGTTTGAGGAGCTATTTTTGTGACATGAATTGGAACAGGCTGATGTGTCTCCATATATCCTTCTTGAAGAATTTGATGAAGGATTGGCTGTTTAAGTCTTTTGGGGGTTGGAATGAGAGGCCGTTCGTCCAATAAGTAAGTGCTAGGGAGAATTGTTCGTTCCGGCTCGCTTTGGTAGTAGAGCTCCTCTGGAGCGCTGTCAGTAGCAATTTCAACTGTGGGCGCGTTTTGTGCTTCAGAAGATGTCCTCTCACTAGATACAATGTGTTCTGGGATATACCATCCACGTCCTATCTGCCGCGCTTCCATTCTTCCGCTCCGGCACAGCTGACCGACATAGTCCTGTGTGTAGCCAAGAATTTCCGCAGCTCGTTTAGACGAGATGTAGTGAACACCCTCTACTACGATCACTCCCTGACTTTCTTTTTCCTTGGAATTATTAGCTTGTTCGCCAGCAATCTCTTTTTGAAGAATAGCATTATCTTTCTTCTCTCCACCAAAAAGCGTCGTCTCTAGAACATGCCAGACCCCACTCACCCGCTCTCCTTGCATCTTTCCACTGCGGCACAGCTGACCGACATAGTCCTGTGTGTAGCCAAGAATTTCCGCAGCTCGTTTAGACGAGATATAATTTTTTCCGCCGATAATGAGTGAATCCATCTTCTCCATTATATCTCGTTTACTTCAAATGTAACTGCCTAGGATGTGGATTTGTCTAAAAGAAAAAGCCACGTACCTGGTCGCTAAAGGTGGGTACGTGGCTTTTCTTAAAATTATACCAGGCGAACTAACTTTATTTTCCAACGTATTTAATGATAAGTGACTTGAGCACTTCAGGGTTTGCGGCTCCTTTACTTTTGCGCATTCCTTGACCAACGAGGAACTGGAGGGTCGATTCTTTGCCCCCTTTGTAATCTTCCACCACCCCGCTATGCTCTGCAATGACTTCTTCAACTACTGCAATGAGATCCTCCTCGTTGCTCTTCTGCAACACACCCTTGTTTTCGGCAATATGCCGGGGATCACCTCCTTGCGCGAGGAGCTCCACAAGGATCTCTTTTGCGCCACGGGACGAAATAATGCTCTCTCTAATCATAGAAATAAGCTCAATGAAGTTCTCTTTCAGATAGCCAAGAGAACCGCCATTCTTCTCTATGATTCCCGGCACATCGGACGTTAGGTAATTAACTGCAGACAAAAGGGCCTTCTGGTCTTTTGCAAATGCTGGAATGATATATTCTTCAAGGATTTTACGTGCCTCCTCGTCTTGCACAAAGACTTCAACATCCTGTTCTTTCATTCCTAACCCAGTAAAGCGGCTTCTCTTCTCCCATGGAAGTTCTGGTATTTCTTTTTGTAGAGCCGTTTTTTCAAAATCTCGGAAATCCGAGATTTTTATTTTAGGCAAATCAGGATCAGGCATGTAGCGGTAGTCGTGAGATTCTTCTTTTATTCGTTGAGAGAATGTCTCCTGTTTGTTCTCATCCCACCCGCGAGTCTCTTGTACAACCTTTTCTCCCCTCTCAAGAAGAGCACTTTGCCGCTTAATCTCGTATTCGATTGCTCGCTCGACTACCCGAAAAGAGTTGAGGTTCTTTACTTCTACTTTGGTTCCCCGCTCTCCACTCGCGCTAACCGAGATATTTGCTTCAACGCGCATTTCGCCTTTTTCCATGTTTGCATCTCCTGCTTTGAGATAGCGCAGAAGCAATTGGAGTTCGCGCGCAAATGCACTCGCTTCTTTTGCTGATTTAACAACAGGTTCAGTGACGAGTTCCATGAGTGGAATCCCCGCACGATTAAAATCAACAAGCGAATCGCTTTCGGTATCGTGTGTAGAACGCGCGGTATCTTCTTCGAGATGAATGCGCGTGAGTAGAACGCCATTAAGCACTCCTCCCGATATGAGCGGGTACTTGTATTGACTGATCTGGTAACCCTTCGCTAGATCGGGATAAAACTTCGCTAGGTCGGGATAAAAGTAATTCTTTCGATCAAACTCGGTGTAATCTGCAATCGTGCCATTGAGTGCAAGTCCCATCTTTAGCACATGCTTGACCGCTTCTTTATTAATAACAGGGAGGGTCCCCGGATGTCCCATGCACACTGGGCACACATTATGGTTGGGAATTTTTTCTTCCGGATCGTTCTTCGAATTGCAAAACATCTTCGTCCGAGTTTTGAGCTCGGTATGAATTTCCAATCCTATTGTTGGTGTGTACTTCATAGTCCAATCCAAGAAATTACAATGAAGCTACTATACCAGATTCCCCTTCCCTCTCAAAAGGAGTTAAGCGTTTGCGCAAGAGTGTCGGAAAATTCTTTAAGTAGAGCGTCGTCTAAAACAGAGAGCGTATAGATTGGGGAATCGGTTTCTTTCGCGAGCATATTTTTTTGATTCGTTGCAATTGCCTGCGAGACAGTGTCGCTTTTGGTAAGGATGACAATCTCTTGTTTGTCCGCAAGCGCCGCATCGTATGCGACGAGTTCTTTCCGGATCACTCGGTAATCTCTGACGACATCGTCGCTTTCGAGCGATATGCAATGAATGAGTAGTTTGGTTCGTGTGATGTGTTTTAAAAATTTGTACCCGAGCCCCTTCCCTGTTGAGGCCCCCTCGATAAGTCCGGGAATGTCGGCAAGAATAAAACCGAAAAATTCACCGAGGTTCGGGTCAAGCGTCGTAAATTGATAGTTTGCCACCTTTGCGCGAGCGCGTGTCAGTGCGTTGAGGAGACTCGACTTTCCGGCATTTGGAAAACCAATGAACCCCGCATCCGCAATGAGGGCAAGCTCGATATGAAAACTCCCGGATTCACCCTCCTTCCCCAACGTCCATTCCTTTGGATTCACATTGCGGGAGCTTTTGAAGTGCTCGTTGCCCAAGCCGCCGCGGCCGCCCTGCAGAATCAGACGTTCCTCTCCTTCCACAAGCAGTTCGAATAACTTCCCTGTTTGACGGTTTGTCACAATAGAACCAATAGGGAGCTCAATAAAAAGATCCTCCCCATTTTTCCCATACATGCTGTTTTTCATCCCCTCGCCTCCATGTTCGGCAAAAAATTCTGGGGTACTGCGATAGCGGGCAAGCGCGCCAATGTCGCGTACCGCGCGAACATATACGCTCCCTCCGTTCCCCCCATTCCCGCCAGAAGGGCCGCCGAGCTCTTTGCCTTTCAGGTGGAGCCAACGGACGACGCCATCTCCCCCCTTGCCGGCCTGGGCAGTGATATTCAATTCATCTATAAATGCCATTATGGTCTCTTCTTATTTTGCAGGTAACCATACACTACTACGAGGAAAACGAGAACCCCCAAGGCGCCAATACTCATAAAGAGCGGAAGATCTCCTTCAATGAGTGCATTGCCACCGTATGAAAGGATAAATGAAAACGGTACAACACCTACGAATGTTGCAAGTGCATAGATGGGGAGCCGTATTGAGCTCAAGAGGCCGATGGCATAGCTTAAAACATCAACAGGCACAATCATGCGCAAAACGACGAGCCACACGAATATATTGTGTTCGGGAATATACGCTTCGTACTTCTTGATCTTTCGTAAGTCTACAAATTTCTCAAGAAGCGGCCGCCCCGCATGCCGTGCAATAAGAAACGCTGCAATCGCGCCTAGCGTCCAGCCGATAATACTTGCAAGCGCGGTAAAGAACGGGCCGATAATAACAGACACGGCTGGCGCAAGCGGCAATGCGGCAAGTGGCGCAACAACGGTAGTAAGGAAGACAAGGAGTGTGTACACCAACCCTGTTATGAGTGGCGTATCACCTAGGTACTCTTGTGCGTAATCATATGGAGCATCAAAAAATAACGAGGCGGTCATTGCCCCAATCAGCAAAAGCATGAGGGCCCCGAGGAGCCACTCTTTAGAGCGTGTATTCATGCGAGGATGGATTAGTCGGTTATTTTTTCTGCAACAAAGTGGAGTGCTGCGATAACAAGCGCTCCAATAAATGCCGGAATAAATCCGTCAACGGAGAACCCATCGATGAACGTCGAGACGAACCAGAACAAAAGTGCATTAATAACGAACGTAAAGAGGCCAAGCGAGAGCAGTGTAATCGGCAAGGTCAGAATTACCAAAATGGGCTTGATTACAATATTTATCAATCCCAAGGCGAGCGCAACAATAAGGGCAGTATAGAAATTAGCCACCTCTATGCCCGGCACATAGCGCGAGACGAGGAGTAACCCCAAGACGGTAAGTAAAAGTTTTGTAAGGATTCCCATACAATTTACGCGACTGTCGCAACCTTCTGCCACCCGCTTTTTATTCCCTTGCGGTGATTCTCCGCCATGACTAATTCATCATAGATGCCCTCGATGAGTTCGTAGTCTTTCGCTTCTTCGAGCGTTACCCACTCTGCCCTATCAAGTTCTTCTTCTTGCAGTGTTACGTCTCCGCTTTTGTAATCTGCTATGAACGAAAGGATCACTGATGGATACTGCCCCACCTTCATGGCGATACTCGTAAGGTACTCGATATTATCAATTTCAATACCAACTTCTTCTTTTATCTCGCGGTGAAGCACTTTTTCCATAATAGTATACCAATGATGTGTTGTGTCCTTCGAGAATCTCTCATAATCAGACAATTCAAGGCGTCCACCTGGAACCGTCCACATATCGTAAAATTTCTTGTTCGGGTTACAACGGTGCGTAATGAGATATCGGCCGTCTTTAACAATAATGGCCGTTATAGCGAGTTCGTGTAACTTATCTGAAACGTCTTCTGCCATACGCTCTTTAGTATATCAATACGATACAGCCGATAAAAGCCCGGATAACCACACCTCATCCTCCATCACCCAGATACACCGATAATAAGCTATAGCTTATTATCGGTGTATTTATTCTTTGGCATAACAATCACCCCTTGAGTGCAAAATGTTTTCTATACGGCGTATCATATTCAAGTGTGTCTACTATCATATAGAGTATCTCTCTCCCCACTCCTAAGTCGGCCTTAAACAACGTTATGATGTCTTCACAGTCATAGGGGTAGAGCCATACACTGTCTTGGAGTCGTATAAAACCGATTGTGTGAAGCGTCCTTCGTACCTGCTCGCGCACGCGCTTTTTTCTCTCTGGTATATCAAAAATTAATACGCGCCACCTCCCGTCCCACCGTCGCGGTTTTTTTATCGGGTAATTCTTTATCTCTAAAAGGCGAAGAGCTCTCTCACCACGTTCTGTGACGCACAGGTTATTATCTTTGTACACAAGAAGCCCTTCTGCAACTAACCGCCTACGGGCATTATGAATGCTGTTTGCTTGTTGTTTAGAGGGGAGTAACCCCATCTTCCCCATTGCTCCAATAACATTCGGAGCAAGAGCTGCCACTCTCAAGAGCCCAGCCGCCATGATACTCTGCAAGACCATGAGCTTTAAATCGCCGCGCCGCTTCCTTTTCCTACTCTCAATTTCTTTTGTACCCATACACTTATTTTAAGCTATAGCTTAAAATAAGTGTATTACGATTGTTGATAATTATTGATGAGCGCTTGTAGCTAATGATGGTTGTTGATACATGTTGGTGGTTGTTGGTGAGGGAGTGACTGAAAAAATATTAGGTGAGAATAATCAACCGATACCTCAAAGGGGTGTCGGTTGATTCCACTCCTAGGGCTGTTGCTTCATTCCGCACTGGTGGCAATGTCGTTCTTGTTTCCCGTGGAGAATGTCCTCAGGAATTACTTTCCTTTGTATATATTTCCGGCTCTTCGATATGCTTCCTCCTCATATTTATTATTTCTGTATCCTTTCCGCATGAGTTCAATATAGTATAGGACGGGTTGAATGAGAGGTGTTCGCTGGTTCTGTTCGACGTGAACTAGTTCGTGTTCTAAATCTTTATCTTCAAGATTAGGACCGAGCATGACTACGTGACCAATTGTCATCGCTCGGGCATTTCTCATATAACCGAATGCCCACCAAAACTTTTTAACACTTACTACAAAGGCGTAGGGGTTTTTTCTAAACTCAAGCTTTGTTGGTATTGAGATTAAACTCATAATTAAACCAACGATTGTATACGGAGTATTTAGAATAAATCCGAGCATATTAATCCCTACTTCCCATGACAATGCTTATACTTTTTTCCGCTACCACATGGGCACGGATCGTTTCTTCCCACTTTGGCTTCTTTCCGTTTTGAGGCGGCATGTGGCGACGCTTTTCCTCCCGTGCCAGCGAGCTGTGCTTCCTTAGAGGCCTCTTTCAATTTCTCTTCTTCTTTTGCAAACGCACCGGCGCCCACATTCGGGAGTGCTTCGAGGACAATTGAGCGATAGGAGGCCTCCATGTCGCGAAACATCTGCAGTCCTTCCCTTTTGTACTCCACCAGCGGATCGCGCTGGCCGTACGCACGCAAGTTCACGCTTGCGCGCATGTAATCCATCATCTCAAGGTGCTCAATCCAGAGCATATCAACTGTCTGAAGGAGCAGTCGTCGGACAACCCTGATAAATTCTTCCGTACCGAGCATCTCTTCCTTCTTTGTGGCGCTCTGTTTCGCCTCTTCACTGTCGCCAATAGTTTCCTGCAGTAATTCTCGGATGTCTTCCTGTGTCCCGGCCAGAATTTTCCTACGGCGATTGTAAATCAAGGTACGCTGGTGATTTAAGACGTCGTCGTACTGAAGCACGTGCTTTCGCGCATCAAAATGGAATCCTTCGATTTTTGTTTGAGCCGCTTCAAGCGAGCGTGTGATCAGGCGGTTTTCAATCGGCTCATCTTCGGGAATCCCAAAGCGCCCCATCATTTTTTTAATGGTATCGGTTGCAAACACGCGCATGAGCGTATCTTCAAGCGAAACGAAAAATTGTGTTTCACCCGGGTCGCCCTGGCGCCCCGCGCGGCCGCGCAGCTGGTTGTCGATGCGGCGCGCTTCGTGTCGCTCGGTGCCGAGCACAAAAAGCCCACCCAATTCTTTTACTGATTCGTACTCTTCCGCAGTTGCCGGATTGCCGCCAAGCTTGATGTCGACGCCGCGGCCGGCCATGTTGGTTGCAACCGTCACGTTTCCGCGCCGGCCCGCCTGCGCAATAATTTCTCCTTCTTGCTCATGGTTCTTCGCATTGAGGAGCTTGTGCGAAATCCCCTCTTTAGTGAGGTACGCGCTTAGCAATTCGTTTTTCTCAATTGACGCTGTGCCGATCAAAACAGGCTGTCCTTTCTGGTTAAGCTCGCGCACTTTCCGCGCAACTGCTTTAAATTTTCCTTCCTCGGTTTGAAAGATGAGGTCTTCCCGATCAAGTCGTCGCGGCGGCACATTGGTGGGAATGGGAATGACAGTAAGTCCGTAGACGCGATAAAATTCTTCAGACGAAGTGAGTGCGGTTCCGGTCATACCGGCGAGCTTGCCGTAGAGGCGGAAATAATTTTGAAACGTGATTGAGGCAAAGGTGCGCGATTCCCGTTGTACCGGAACATTTTCTTTCGCTTCAATCGCCTGGTGGAGTCCTTCCGACCAGCGTCGCCCCGGCTGCAGCCGCCCCGTAAATACGTCAACAATAATGACCTGGCTGTCTTGCACCACGTAATCTTTGTCGCGCTCAAAGAGCGCCTTGGCGCGCACCGCCGTCTCGAGGTGGTGCACATATTTAATACCCCGATCGGTATAGATATTTTCAATACCGAGGATTTTTTCTGCTTTTTCAATTCCCGCGTCGGTAAGAGAGATCGCCTTTTGCTTCTCGTCAACGGTATAATCAGTTTCGCTGTGAAGCTGTCGGGCGATATTTGAAAACACTGCGTAGAGGTTCTCCGACTCCGACGTCGGCGCTGAAATAATCAAAGGCGTTCGTGCCTCGTCGATTAAAATGGAGTCGATCTCGTCAACAATCGCAAAGTGGTACTCGCGCTGGCGCACATCAGGAACTTCATACTCGATGTTGTCCCGCAAGTAATCGAAACCGAATTCGTTGTTCGTGCCATACGTGATGTCGGCATTGTACGCTTCCCTGCGCGAAGTGGGGCGCAGAAATTCGTGCACGACTTTAAATGACCCAAGCACGTCGCGCTCCTGATCACTGTTTGCATGTTCGGGGTCGTATAGAAATGATTCGTTGCTGTTGATGACGCCAACAGAGAGTCCTAGGTATGAATAAATTTGTCCCATCCACACGCCGTCGCGACGCGAAAGATAATCATTCACGGTCACGATGTGCACACCTTTGCCCAGAAGGGCGTTGAGGTACGCGGGAAGTGTCGCCACGAGCGTCTTCCCTTCTCCGGTGCGCATCTCGGCGATATTGCCCTGATGAAGCGCGATACCTCCTACAAGCTGCACGTCGAAGTGCCGCTGTCCAAGGGTGCGCTTCGATGCTTCGCGCACTGTCGCAAACGCTTCCGGAAGAAGATCGTCAAGCGACTCCCCTTGTGCGAGACGCGCCCGAAAGCGAGCTGTTTGCCCGCGCAATTCTTCATCAGAGAGTGAGGAGACTGTCGGCTCGAGCTCGTTGATTTTGGAGACTACTGGGTTCAGTTTCTTTAAAACGGCCCCCGAGTCATTGCCAAAAAGGCTTTTGAGGGAAAACATACGCCCACCATAGTAGCACAAACCCGGCTAGTGAAAAATGACATGGTCGCTATCGCGACAGAATGACGGTGTTGTATATATCAGAAACAGAGCTACGCGTAGATGCTTTTAATTTTCAGCAACAGAGCTGCAATGTCATTTTCTACTACCGGGAAACGCAAAATCCCCCCTAGTTTGACTCCTGGGAGGGATTTTGCTAGAAATAGTCCCACAAAAGAGACTACTATCGTCTTCGTCGGCGGGTAGTCTTTTTTGCTGCCTTGCGGCTCGACTTGCGAGAGCTTTTTCGGCTCGATTTGCGTGATGCTTTTCGAACTGATTTCTTCGCAGCTTTTCTTCGTTTGCGTGCTGCCATGACACTACATGAGTTTTACAGTAAGTAATGTCGACCTACTCCTCTTTTGTACAAAAGAACAAGTTGTAACGCGTCAGAGAAGTTATATTCATTATCGAACGCACTGTGTGCAATTACAACAAAAAACGCGCGCACATTGTGGATAACTTATTTCAAAAAATTTTCGCGCTACGAAATCATCAGTACTTCACGTTCAAGCACAATTCCTGTTCTCTCTTCAATGTCGCGCACGATATCGCACACAAATGATTCAATGAGGGCGCAAGTGGCACCGCCGTAGTTCACCACTACCAGTGCGTGATCTCTGTGCGTGCCGACAGCGCCGCGCAATACTCCTCTCCATCCAAATCGTTCAAGCAAAAAAGCAATCGGAATCTTTATTTTCTCCCCAGCTGGGTAGTGCGGCATCTCGGGAAACTGGCGCGCGAGACGCAGGAATGTGTCACGTTCAATTATGGGATTCTTAAAGAAGCATCCGGCTGTACCAACATCGGCAAGATTGGGGAATTTTCTGCTCCGGATTTCGATAATTGCCTGGCGCACTTCAGCGCAGGATGGATTCTTGCTGTTGTAATAATCTTTTAGATCTCGGTACTCCAGCCGCGGGGAATATTTTTCGCGAAGCATAATGCCGATACGAACAATAATAAATCGCTTCCCTTCTTTTTTCTGAAACACACTTTCGCGGTATTTCAATTCGCACGCCCCTGCTGACAGCCGCTTCATTTTTAATGTCTCACGATCAAGTACATCAACAAAACAAAGTGTATCGCTCAACTCAACGCCGTACGCACCAATGTTTTGGACTGGCGCCGCACCGACCGTGCCGGGAATAGCGGAGAGATTTTCAATACCCCACAATCCCCTTTCAACCGTAGCCGCCACGAGTGCATCCCACGATTCACCGGCAGCAGCTGTTACTTCCACACAATCGCCTTTGTGTTGGAATGATATTCCTTTCGTCTCCATTTTAATGACAAGCGCGTCGAGGCCTTGATCGGAAATGAGCACGTTACAACCGCCGCCGAGAAGAAAAATCTGTCTGTTGTGTTCGTGTGCGTATGAGAGCGCTTCGAGAAGATCCGCCTCATTCGATACTGAAACAAAAAAAGCGGCTGGGCCGCCGATTTTAAATGTCGTGTGTGGCGCGAGGAGCACGTTCTTTTGTACCTCCATATCCTATATCCTTATTGCATCGAGGTATGGAGAGCGGGTGCGAGCTCCAAAACAAAAGTCTATGTGAGTGCCGCCGCTCTCCATACCTTGAAACAACCGATTCCTACAAAGAGTATACCCGCACACTAACTTTTGCGAAAGTTAGTGTGCGGGTATACTTCCAAAAAGACATCCGCCAACCCCACAAACCCGGTAGTAGATTTTGGCGATAGGCTCCGCCCGCAATCTGCTCGGCAGATTGCATCACCAAAATTCACTATCCGGACAAACGCAAAACCCGCCAGAGGCGGGACTTGCGCAGACTTTCGTTTGAGCCACAACTTGTGTGGCACTCACAAAACAAGTGTAACAGATAGAAAGTAAAAAGTCAAACATGCTTTCTTCAACTTGTAACTTTCTACTTTCTATCTTATCTAGGATTTCTGCCAGCGCGAATCTCCCCAATAAGATACTCCCCGTCTTTTTTGAAATTTGGATCAAGTTCGATGGTTTTCTGGATTTCAGCAATTGAATCCTCTCGCCTGTTTAATTCGAGATACGCCGCAGCAAGCCCGAGGTGCATCTGCGGATTTTGCGGTTCCTTCTCAACTCGCAGTTTCCAGATTCCAAGCACCTTATCCAAATACCCGGCGTTATAGTATGCCTGTTGCAGTCGGTCATCATCGACAATAGTCGAACCGAAGTGCGTCATGAGAATAGTATTAGCGAGCGACTGATTGCCTGTGCGAATCGCTCCGACCGCATAGAAGATCGCCGCCTGATTGTATGAGGGAGCAAGTTCATACGCTTCTTTAAAAATTGCGAGGGCTTCTTCGCTATCGCCCCGATTAAGTGCGTTGAGACCGACCTGGAAAAGAATTGTCTGCTTCGTAGGAGAAAGTTCGCGAGCGCGCTTTGCATAAGGGTGCGCCGCGTCATATTGTCCGAACGAATCAAGGAGCGTCGCGAAGAAGATCTGTGTTCGCGCATCATTGGGAACATCGGTGACCTGTCTCTGCATTTCTTCACCTCCAAGAGTCAGGTATTTTTGTTTCATCTCTACAGGGAGATTGCTTCCGGCAATGCGGGTTGCAAGTTGGGCAAGCTGTTCGCGCGCCTCCTGATCACCAAACGAGTGGTAGGAAAGGGCCTTCTTGAAAGCATCAAGTTGTGCATCCGTTCCCGGCTGGACTGCAATCGCATCGAGAAGTGATGTTGCAGCGCCGATTCCCTTTGTGTTGAAGAAATAGAGCGAAAAGAGCATAAGGATAATGAGAAGTGGCGCATACAACCGGAGAATCACTCCATGGTCAAGCGCAGGCGCAGTCTTTGAATCTTTAATTTCTTCCTTTTCTTGCGACATGACATATACGTATGCCATGACGGTGAAAAAGAAAATGTAACTTACCACGTTGTCGAACACAAAGAGGTTGTGGAATGTGTAGCCGGCAAGGAGTCCTGTAACAATGCTCTTCTCCGTAATCGAAAACCTCGATTGTCGCCGCCACAGATAATAGAGAGTCGCCAAAAACAGCAAACCGTAGGCAAGAAGCCCTAGAAATCCTGCCGCGATCAGCCAGTCAAAGACGATGTTGTGCACGCGATCGAACCATTGCTCCTGCGTGTACATATTGGGATCGTAGTACTTGTTGAATACGAAATTGAAATTCTCCTGCCCCCACCCGAGAACCGGCCGCTCTTTCACCCCCTGCCAAGCCATATTCCATACCATGAAGCGAGCGCTTACGGTCGTTTCTGTGACAGAAATATCCGCAAAGCGCGAGAGGACCGGACTTTCTTTCACGAACGCTGCGTCTTTCACAAGGAAAAATCCTCCGACAACAAGTACGACTGTAGCGAGAATACCGAGTGAAATTTTCCGCACCGCTTTGGATCCTTTTGCAAACAATCCGACAAGGAGCGCGGAGAGCATTGCCCCACCGAGAAATCCGAGAATGGTTCCTCGAGTTGCCGTGTAGTACAGCATGACAATCTGAAGGATCATAATGCCGCTGTACAGTAGCCGGAACATTCTGTCGTCTCTCCTTTGCCACAGAAGCATTGCCACAATAAAGAGATGGAAGAGCATGTAGACGGCGAGATACGTCGCATTTCCGAATGTTGCATCGAGTCGCACCCCTCCCTGATTGATGGTGATTTTGCCGGCAAGCTGCAGCAGCCCGTACATGCCGAGAAAGACACTCACCCCGACTGACGTATTCCAGAACCAGTTCCATAACTTTTCGGTATGCAAGACCGTGCTTGCGACGAGGAAATATGCAAAGAGATGAATGAGCGTCACTAATCCCTCCATGCGCTCGAAATTGCTCCAGATACTTTTCATTGGATTCTCTCCGAAGATGTCCGCGACGGCGACAATACCGACAAACGCCGCAATTGCCGCAAGAAGCCACGAGAATCTCGGTCGGTAGAGCGGATTATAGAGCGCTAAGAGAACCCACGCGCCAAAGACGAGCTCTACTAAAATGCGAAAGGCAAAGTTTTTCCCGGTAATGAAGGGGAAAAAGAGAAAGTCCGCCACAATGAGCGGAATAAAAGGGATGAGAAAGATTCCCGCAATGACCGCCTTGCGCAATCCTTGTTCTATCTTCATGGGGGTCATTCTATCACCCATGCAGAGAGGGTGCCAGCTCGAGCATTCATAGCCACACAAACCTTTTCCACCTATATTCGGTTATACTTAATAATGTCGCTTGTAAAAGTCAAGATGAAAAATAAGATATACAACCTTATTCGATGGACTGAAAAATACGTGAAAACCGACATGCTCTATCTCGTGAAAGGAGGATCGTGGCTGACGTTAGGGCAAGGTGTCGGGACACTCACCGGACTTGCTCTTGCGATTGGGTTTGCCAATCTCTTGCCTAAGGAAGTGTACGGAAATTATAGCTTCGCTCTTGCTTTAGCGGGGGTTATCGGCGCATTCACTCTGACCGGCATGAGGACTGCTATAACGCAGGCGGTAGCGCGCGGTTACGACGGAGTCCTCGAGACGGGATTCTGGTTGAGCATGAAGTGGAGCGTGTTCATGGTGGTAGCTGCGCTTGCGGCCGCCCTGTATTACTTTCTACAAGAGAACGACTCGCTTGCGATTTCTCTTCTGATCATCGGGGCTTTCTCTCCCCTCCTCATCAGCTCAGCGCTCTACAGCGGATTTCTTAACGGGAAAAAAGATTTCAAGACGGGTACGATTTTTAATATCTTTACCCATGCGATACCCGCCGCATTGCTTCTTACGACAATCTTCTTGACTGACAATGTCGTCCTTATTGTCCTTTCTTACTTCGTCGGGAATACCGGAGTAAACGCATTCTTCTACGTTATGACAATGAGAAAGTACCGCCCTACGCGGCACATTGACCCTTCGACTATCTCCTACAGCAAACACTTGAGCTTCCTCAATATATTGAGTACCGCCGCGGACTATCTAGACAAGATTCTTATCTTTCATTATGTAGGCGCCGCCCAGCTTGCTATCTACGCCTTTGCTATCGCACTGCCCACCCAACTGCGGGGATTACTGCGAAATATCAACAGTCTTCTCCTTCCTCGGTTCGCTGAAGGTGAAAAAGAAACTGTTCAAAAGGGGCTGCGAGAGAAAATATTCTGGACAGGGTGTGTCAGCACGATTTCTGTCGGTATGTATATAGTAGCCGCTCCTTTTATCTACCGACTCTTTTTCCCGCAGTACCTTGACTCGGTTTTTTATTCACAGCTTTTCTCGCTCATCATTATTCCCGCAACAATGGGAATTGTCTCTTCTGCCTTTCTTGAGGCGCATCGTGAGCAAAAAGCCCTGTATGTGACCAGAATTGCTTCGCCTATAATCCGTATCGGATTACTAGTCTCCCTTGGGTACTTTTACGGTATCGTAGGAATCATTGCGGCAAGCATCATTGCAAAGACCATTATGCTTGCGGTGACCAACGTATTTGCTTTTCGAGCTTGAGAAATGTCACACAAAGAAGAACCGAGCATCAGAAGCCCTATTTCAATATCAAAATCTGGCCAGTTGATAGCCGAAGTGCATTAATGTTTTGGCGTTTGCAGAATTCATCGACGGCACCTTTTGTGCCAGGCCACGAGATGCTTCCATAGTCGTCACAGACTATCACCCCGCCTTGAATCAGGCGCGGATAAAAATATTCAAATGATGCCTCGGCCGGGTCCGCTAGATCAACATCGATGTGCACGAAACGATACGGCTGCTCTGGGAGTGTCGAAAAGACATCGGGGATCCATCCCTTGTGATAGCTGATGTTCGGAAATTCATTAAGCGCGTGCTTGGTTTCTTCCACTCCCACCGCAAACCGCCCTTTCCGCTCTTGTGGCAGTTGGTCCCGTTCAGTCGGCGCGCTCAATCCCTCAAACGAATCAATGACGTGGTATCCACTCCCGTCAAACGAGGGTGAAAATTCCTTCAGCCGATTGCAGATGAGGTGCGAGGAAAGCCCTTTCCACACGCCGCACTCTACAATTTCTCCCTCGAGGTCCTTTACCAGCTCAAGGGCAGAGTAGAGATTGAAGAATCGGTCGCGGCGGAAAAGACTCTTCGGAGTACCTGTTACGCGCAATCCCCTTTCGTGGAGTTCGTCAAAACATTCTCCATGAGAAACCGAATCGTAGTATGGATGAACGCGACTCAAGAACGCCGGATCAAATTTCTTAAAGTACCACAGGAGGTATCGATTGATATGTCGTCGCATATACTTCTTTGGGCTTACTTCTTTATATATACAAACAAGCCGGCTGCAAACAGATTCGGCCACAGGCGATTCAGAACAGGGATTCCTTTGTAGCCGACCACTCGGAAGTTGTTATACCCCTGAGCATGGAGCCACCACCTCAAATCCGTTCGTGTCCAGAAGCGCAGATGCTCGTTTGGGTACACTCTCCACTGCGCCGGGGACTTCCCCAGGAGAAGCCGCAGACGGTGCGTGAAGTATCCCGAGTTTGGGATTGAGAAAAAGACTCCTTTCCGTGCTTTCTTGTATGCAACTGAAAGCAGTTTTTCCGAATGTGGAATGTGCTCGAGTACTTCAAACAACAGCAAATAGTCGCTCTCTTCGATACGCTGTAATTCTTCTTCAACTGCCACATTCAGCTTGACCGCCGATATGCCGATCGCGCGGGCTTTCTGCAGTGCCACATCAGAACCATCATACCCAACGCTTGCGGTAACGCGTAGATGTTCTTTCAAATATTTCAAAATGGATCCGTCGCCGCAACCGATGTCTCCGATGGAAATCTTAGTGTGCGAGTCCAGAGACGCAACAACCATATCGGCACGTTCTTTCTGCCAATCAGAAAGTGCGCCGACTTGATCCCCTCGCTTGCTTTGCCAGTAGAGATCGTAATCAAGGCCGCTTTCAGGTGATAGGGAGTAGTGCGGGTACCTCAACAGTGCGCCACACCAGAGCTTGAGGTAATACAGCTGAAGTTTTACGAAATGAAATAATCTCATGATACAAATCTACCCCCTCATGACCGTGGAGAGCAACTTATCCAGTGTGTCCTCCATCCGCTTTCCCCCTGTTTCAAAAAGTCGTTCTTTGCGCTGGTCGAGCTTTTCGTGGGGAATATCCAGGAAGGAATGAAGCTTGGCGCATACGTCATCGTGAATATCAAGCGGCTCAACTAAGTCATTGACGAGCATCCCTTCGCCGTAGTCGACCTTTGTTTTCATACAAATGACTAACTTCCCGTACGCAACCATGTCGTACAAGAATGTAGAATAGGTGCCAGCGACAAAATCAATCTCATTAAGAATGCCTTCGAGCGTATCAATCACGACAAACGACTCTCCCCATGTATTTTTCTCAAATGAGTATTCTCTAAGTTGCAGACTGCCATCGACCCCGCCATCGACCCCGTGGCGTACTTTGAAAAATACTTTTGCGCCACATGCGATAAACCGCAGAATGTACTGCCGCACTTCCTCTTTTGACGCGGCACGCTCGTGGGGGACGAGTATGCGTATTCCTTCGTGCGTAACCTTCTCACTTACATGCATGCGGAGTGCTTCTGGCGCACCGCTGACTTCAATTTCTTCAGGAGTATAGTATGTTCCAAGGCGAAGCAGTTCTTCTTTCCAAAAATTTGACCATACGAATATCTTGTCCGGTTTTATCACATCTCCAGTTGCGTGTAATGCATGGAGCCAGCCGACATGATATTTCGTGATACTACCGTGCTGGAATACAGAGCACGCAATGCCGTTTTCTTTGCACGCAAGCAAGAGTTCAAAGTATGCCCGCGGATCATCAGTTCCAAAGAGGTACGTCACACTGGTCATGCTGAGTACTCTTGAAAGAATTTTGGTCTTAAATTTAAAAATACGAGTGCGGTGGACATACGCTTCAATGAGGGTGAGTGCAAACGCTTTCTCGCGCTCGTCTTCAAAGTGGCTCATGTCTAATCGTGCAGTATCAATTTTCATAGGCGGCGCCACTATGTGGAGTACCGCCAGAACGTCATATATAAAATCGAGTGACTCAAGATAAAGAGCGGGGCGTTTTCGTTTGAGAATATTGCGGCGGAAATCCCTTCCTAGAAACGTGTGAAAACATTCGGTAAAGGGGAGTCGATTCTTTTTAAGCGATTGGTATACATCATCCAGCCGCGTATCTGAACCAAATCGAGAGTGTGCTTTATCAACCGAATAGACGAGTACTTTCTTCCTGCACAGTATCAGAATAAGGAGGGCAACAACCGAGAGCGTAACAGACACCATCCCTGCAATAAACCATCGCAGTCCTAGACGCGCTCCTTCCCCACTCTTTAGGGTTACATCCTTCTTAAAATCATGCTCTTGTATAAGGGCAAAAAGCCGCGACTGGTAAGTGTGCCAGATATTATAGGACCCGATAAAAAAGGCATTGATAAGCGGTACCCCATCGAGCGTTACGGCATTTAGTTTTTGGAGTACCTCAAGAGAGTGTTTGAAATCAATGAAATCTTTTTCCATGCGCCTGATTACAAACTAGTGGTTATACGACATACTCATCGAGAATAGTGCGCATATGAATAACGCCAACGAGTTTGTCGTCTGAATTTACCACGAACAGATTGGACACTTTGTATTCCTTCATGGCGCAAAGCGCTCCTTCGACAGTTTCTTCTTCTTGTATCGTTTTTGGATGCGTGGTCATTGCGTCTCGAGCAACCTTCTTATTAATAGTCGAGTGTTTCATAAGAAAACGGCGCACATCGCCGTCGGTAATAATACCGACGAGCTTATCATCACCGCTTTGCACTCCGGTGATTCCTCTCTTCTTCTCACTCATCTCTTTGAGGACATCTTGCATGGGAGTTTCTTCCCTCACCAGCGGCATGAGTTTCCCAGTAAGCATAATTTCGGAAACCTGCATCAGCTGTAATCCTAGACTTCCTCCTGGGTGAAGCTTCGCGAAATGTTTTCGATCAAACGAGTCCGGTGATGTGAGCGCGGAGGCAATCAGGTCGGCAATAACCAGAGATGCCGTGGTTGAGGCCATCGGCGCGAGATTCAAGGGGCACCCTTCTTCAACAACGGGCACCTCAATACATGCGTCGCTTTGTGTGGCGAGCGGCGAATCACACTTACCGGTTATGGCGACAATCGAGACCGTAAAGGTTTTTTTTAAATAAGAAACTATCCGGTTAATTTCCGTGGTCCCTCCCGAAAACGAAAAAGCGATAATCACATCTCCGTCGGATACCAGCCCCGTGTCGCCGTGGAGCGCTTCAACCGGATGCATGAAGTGCGCCGTATGTCCCAAACTCACCAGTGTCGCGGCCATCTTCATACCGATAAAGCCCGATTTCCCCACACCGGTAATGACAATCTTGCCGGTGCGGTTTTTAATCAGAAGAATTGCTTTCTCAAAATCCTCCCCTATCACCTTCTGCAGTGACTGCACGGCTTCAATCTCCCTCTGGAGTGTGTGTTTGACGCGCTTATTTAGATTTTCCATATCCACAAAAAATTCAGGCACCTTATTTCCTAGTATCGCCAATTATACTATCACGCACAAAAGCGTTCTGTATCGGAAGGCAAAAGACCCCCCGCTGTGTCGTTACGAATGATCATTCTCACGTATTGGCTCTACGGTGTATATAAGAAGCGGCAAGGGACCGGTATTGCTCAAACTTAATTCCGTATTAGGAATACATAAAAATTCACCGTGGCTATCCCGGGATATCTGGTTTCCATTCATCTCCCCTTCGCCACTCCAGACGATACCAGCCTGAGGCACTTCTTTAGCCGATAAAGACATAGTCTGCCCGGGTAATATTTCCCAACTCTCGCCGTAAAATTGATCGAAGAAAATCTGATACCGCTTGCCCCATTTGCCTGATTTGATTAATTTCGGTTTGTGGAAATATGTGGCCTCAAGGCTTTGTCCGCTGGTTAGCGGCCAATCGAGAATCTGTTCAATATACTCACCTTCGTCTTTAAGGCCTCTTAAAACCAACTCCTGGTATCGACGAGATCGCTCGGTATCTTCGAGTCGTTCGCCCAACCTCCACGAGGCAAGATTATAATCATCTTGCGCTAACTGAATCTCGAAAGTTATATAAGGACCGGGAGCATGCAATACCCCCGCAGGCACAGTCCAGCTCGTCTCTGGCAAGATATCGAACTCATTGAGCAGAGTGTACATTGAATCATTCTTGCCGAATTCCTGTAATCTCGTCTTTACATCTTCTTGTGTAACACCTGGTTTGAGACCAATTCTTGTTTTGGCAGATATATTTTTATTATATGGAGGAATATTGATAGGTGGGAAGAAATACGCTTCTGATTTTCCTGGCTTAAGGACCTTTCCGTCTGCGACTATTCCTCCGTGCACATGTACCGGTATGGGCGGCGTCTCAATGGAGCCGAAACTTGTGTCGATCCTGTTCCCTCCGATATCAAGCACTTTAGTCAACGGCCATCTTGATCCGTATTCGCCAAAAAGAAGATCCCCCGCCAACACTCTGAGACGGGCAAGGGAGATTTCTTTTCCGTTTACGACTATCTTTGTTAGCCCTTCTCCTGGCATGCTCACTGGATTGTCTGCCTCTACCATAGACATTATCCAGAGCTCAACCAAGACATATCCACGGCCGTCGATTTTGCTTGGAGTAGGCGAATCATTCTGAGCAATAATATTATTGCCAAAATATGATTCTCTATACACACGCGCGCTGGACGTCGTGAGTATTCCACGTTTCTCTGATACCCAATCTCTAATTTCTTCTAAAGAGGGAGCCGAGTTGCTTATAGATTTCACTGGTGCATTATTTTATGTGGTAATTTCTTCTAAAATCAGAGTACTTCTATGTGTGTGTTTGTATGTTTTATATAAAAGACGGCCACCCCGATTTTTTCAAAGGGGTGGCCATTGAGTAGCTATCAGTCTGTTGGCTCAGCGATACGGTAGCCAGCCGCTAGTGCGTCGTTGTAAAACATCTTGACCGTATCGAGCGAATAGGAATTGAGGTCTTTCCCAACCAGTGACAGTTTTTTCAGGATGTCATTGGTAGCGGTGATGATGTGACAACCAACAGAATCCGCCTGAAACACGTTGAGCAATTCACGCGGGCTCGCCCAAATCAGCTCTGCCTTGGGCTTTTCTTTCATAATACGGACGGCCTCAGCCATCATCGGTACTGGGTCAAGACCAGTATCGGCGACCCGGCCAGCAAATACCGAAATAAACGCGGGCGTTTCCGCCGCAAGACGTTTGATCACAGTCTTCACCTGTTCTAGCGTGAGAAGTGCAGTAACGTTGAGCTTCACACCCGCGCGTGAAAGTCGCTCGATAAGCGCGCCACTAGACTCCCCCCTCGTATTGGTGACCGGAATCTTTACATTGACGTTCTGGCCCCAGCTCGCAATCTCAAGTGCCTGTTCTTCCATTGCATCGAAGTCGTCAGCAAACACTTCAAATGAGACTGGTTTGTCGGGAATTGCATCCAGCACTTGGCGCGCAAATAGCTTGTAATCGACAATGCCAGCGTTGCGCATCAATGTTGGGTTGGTGGTAAAGCCCCTAATCATTGGGTTCGCCGCCATTTCCTTCATGCCTTTGAGATCGGCGCCGTCAGCGAACAGCTTGACGTGTAGATTTTTCATGTTGCTCATTTGTTCCTCTTTGCTTGCGAGTAAAGGGACGAGAATCCAATTACAGGTATATCAAAGGGCCCTTAATAAATCAATTGATGGCTCTTATTAAATCTTTTTTCTTGGGAGGAAGAGTGCCGTGAATCGTGGTCGAAAGCGCGCCCCAGATATTTGCAATTGTAAGAGATTCTCCTGACCGGCTTACGTCCCCAAGACTAAAAGCGGCTAAGAAAGCGTCGCCTGCCCCGCAGGTATCAACGGCTTTCACTTTATACGATCGACTTTTTATATATCGGTCATTCAGTATGGCTATAGAGCCCCGGTCCCCCAGTTTGACAATGATATTTTTCAGCCTTAATTTCTTCTTTATAGCCAAAAGAGTCTGTTCCGGTTTTTTAATATTAAATGCTGGATACACAGCCCGAGCCTCTTTCTCATTCATGAGTATACAATCAACGCCAGCGTAGAGGTGGTGATTGCTTTTTCTATGTGATATCTGTCCGTCAACATACATCGGTTTCTTAAACTTCCTACTTGCTTGTTTCAGGTAATTAATCAAGCCTTTGGTAAGAAGCCCGTGCTGAGGATCCATAACTACAATTACATCTGCATGCTTTATATGGGGTTTAATTGATTTTATGATCCGTTTTTCTAGGTTACGGCTAATATCGTGATTATCCACCGTATTTACCTGGAGCAGTGCTCGGTTTCCAGCATACCATCGCCTTTTTACCGTACTTTTGCGAGTTTTATCAATAAAGAAAAATTTCTTGAGCCTCGCGTGGGCAAAGGAATCATATAATTTTGCATCTTGATCAGCGCCAATCACAGTAAAGAAAGTGAGGTTCCCCCCAAGCTCCAAGATGTTGGATGCCACCAAACCATTTCCGCCAAATGAGATCGTGGAGCTTATTTCTTCAACCTCTGGTACCGCCGCATAGAGAGCTTGGCCCACAACAGTGGTATAGGTATAGATATCCAACATAGCGTCGCCAATGAGAAGAACGTTCTTGTTTTTAAAAGATCCGAGTACTTTCTTTAATGCTGAGTTCTCCCTCATCATGAATCATTGAATATTGCAAGATTAGCAAATGTGCCTTAATTATCAAGGCCAAGGCGGTAATGGCACGGGAGTAGAGTTTATGTATAATGACTACACGGCATGAAATATAAATCTATCTTATTGGACGTCGACGGAACTATTGTCCCGGTTGGGCCGCACACAATTCCCTCCGAGAAAGTTGTAAATTCAATAAAACAAGCCAAGAAAAAGGTCCACGTTTCCGTTGCTTCCGGTAGACCTATAAACTGGCTCATTGATATCTTCAAGACGCTAGAGCTTACCGACCCATGCATACTAAACGGCGGGTCGCAAATAGTCGATCCGAGGACAGAAGAAGTGCTTTGGGAAAAGCCGATCGAAAAGGAGGATTTGAAGAAACTTCTGACGATAATTAAGCGAGACAAAGTCCCTTTTATTGTGAATGATAATGGCATCGAATATAAAGACCCCGTAAAGCTCGAGTTTGAGAAACCACTTGCAGTCCAAATGACATATTTCAGATCCAAAAGAGCATCCGACAAATGTCTTGAGGTAATTAAGAATATTCCCGGTATCTCTGCGCACAAATTTTTCTCCTGGGATAAAGATAGGAATTATAAGATGGACGTTTATATTACACACAAAGAAGCCACAAAACAGCATGCGGCGGAGGAGCTCGCCAGAATGCTTAGAGTTGAGGCTTCTGAAATGGTAGGCGTTGGTGACTCAAGGAACGACATACCGTTCCTTAATGTGTGTGGCCTAAAAATCGCAATGGGGAATGCCGATGATAAGCTGAAAAATGCTGCACATCATGTAGTACCAACAGTGGATGAGGATGGGGTTGCGTATGTAGTAGAGAAATTTATTCTTTCTTGACCGGACTTCTCTTACGTACCTCATTAAGTGCCTGCTTTGCTGCGGTTATAACATCCTCAACACGTGTGGATTGCGCGATGCGCTCGGCCTCTCTCGTATCATGATTTCGAGTATCCATAACAAAGATAATGGGTTTTGGTCTTCCTGGCGGGAAGACAACTTTGTGTATCTTGCCTTGCGGTGGCTGATCCCACGGACTGACCGGACCAACTAAGTCCACTGTCGGAATGTCCAGAGCTTCAGCGATATAAAGTGGACCCGTATTTACACTTAAAAAAACATCGAGTTTCGATAGAGCGGCCTTTAGTGTATCTATTGATATGTTGGTCGCATCGGTGATGCTTTGTTTGTTTTCAATCGACGTCAAAAGCTCGGCGGATTCGTAGGCATCTCTTTTCCCTCCAAAAATCAATATGTGGGCGCCACATTCTTTTATTAGATAATCTGCCACTGCGGCAAAATTTCTCGGATCCCACTGCTTTTCTTTATTGCCAGCCCCGGCCGACATTCCGACAAGGTATGTATACGAACTCGGTATACTCGATATTATGCGTGAAGCCTCTTTTTCAGCCTGCCGGCTCCAAAATACACGCTTTTGGGTATCAGATGTTTCTATTCCGATTGGCTCCAGAAGTCTCAAGTATTCTCGTGGGGCATATGCACCCATCCAATGAGGTTTATTCACAATAAACCTTCTAATAATTCGATATGTCTTAGTTTCGTACGGGCTAATGCCCCCTTCTATCTTGGGAGCAGATATGAGTGGTATGTGAGCAAGAAGTAGCGCCGCCAATCCTTCAAAATCGGGACTCATGATACACCCAAAATCAAAACCGCCCCTTTTGATTTCCTCAAAGGTGGTGGACAATTCTTTCTTATTCCAGACAATATAACTGTCAATAGCTGGGTGCCCCTCAAGAACCTCTTGGTTGATTTTGTCTCCAACAACAGTGACTTTAGTATCAGGATAGACCCGCTTGATTGCCTGAAATACAGGAGTGGTACAGACCATGTCTCCTAACTTTGCCAACTGGATTATAACAATCTTTTTTGGTTGAATAACGGGGCGAGTGGCACTTCCATAAATGGCGACATGTGCAAAACACCTAAGCAGAAGGATGGCGAGCTTAAATTTAGAAATCATTTTCCCAGATAAAATTCTAAAATGCTTTTTCTGTCCTTGATTGCACCAGGAATAACCTTGTACTCTCGGGTGGCTTTTTGTCTTCATTCAAAATATCGGTATATTGATCCGAAACACAAACACCGGCATTGACCATATTCAGGTCCTATGGTTCGTAAAGCGAACTTGATATGTTATACTACATAATCAACTATAACAGAAAGGGCAACTGGACAAATATTTAATCGCATGAAAACGACACTCATTATCCTCACCAGAAACGAAATTGAAGGTGTAAAGGCAATCGTCCCTCGTATTCCACGCGAAGCTGTTGACGAGATATTCGCCGTTGACTACCGCTCTACCGACGGCACGGTGGAATTTTTTAAAGAGCAGAATATACGCGTTGTCCCACAAGAAAAACCAGGGCGCGGCGAGGCGTTTCGGCTGGCGATGCAGATTGCCGAAGGAGACGCGCTGATCTTCTTCAGTCCTGACGGAAACGAAAACCCAAATGACATCGTGAAGTTCCGGCCGCTTCTTGAGGAGGGATACGATATCGTCATTGCATCCCGCATGATGAAAGGAGCGCACAATGAAGAAGATGATCAATTGCTCCGACTTCGCAAATGGGCAAATCAATTATTCGGCCTTGTCGCAAACATTTTCTGGAATAGGAGCGGACGATACGTCACGGACACCATTAACGGGTACCGCGCGGTCACGAAACGCGCATGGGAGAAGCTTCAGCCGGACGGAGAAGGATTCACCATTGAGTACCAAAGCAGTATCCGCGCATTTAAATACCGCATGCGCATTGCAGAATTCCCCACACACGAAGGAAGTCGCATCGGAGGTAAATCCGGCGCACGAGCAATCCCTACCGGTCTTAAATTCATTCTTTGCTTCTTACGAGAGCTGTACCGCAAAAGGGCTGTAGCATAAAGAACGTACATGGAACGAGCGCACCACAGACATCTCCTTATTGTCGGTGTGCTCCTTTTTGTGTATTCACTCGCCGGCTGGTACTTCTGGTCTGTCGAAAAGGCCACCTATGATCCTACCTACGGCTTCCCGATAGTAAACGGCGGCGATTCGGAAAGCTATGCGTTCTTGGCGGGAAATATGCTCGAAAACGGCGTCTTCTCTTCAAGCAAGGAGGCGCCGTTTGTGGCTGAAATGTTTAGGAGCCCCGGCTATCCAGCATTCCTCGTACCGTTTCTTTTTGCATTTGACTCCTTCATCCCCGTCGTCTTTGTACAGGTAATACTGGTCATACTCTCGGCCCTCTTGGTGTACGCGATAGGAAGATCTTTATACTCCGAAAAGATTGCGCTCGGCACTGCTCTGGTCTTTGCATTAAATCCGGCCATTATCTTTTATACATTCACTATTCTAAGCGACATTCTATTTCTCTTTTTGTTCCTCGCCGCAATCTATCTTCTTTTTTTCAGGACACATACTTCGCCCTACTCTACGTACCTCTCCATAGCCTTAGGCGCGCTCATCTTAGGGTATGCAATCTTAGTGCGGCCGGCGGGACTGTATAGTGTTTGGATTATTCTTCCTTTTATTGTGCTCTGGTATGCGTCAAAAACCGGCATTAAAAAAGCGCTGGTGTGCGCCCTCGTGTTCGGCATCTTTTCACTTTCCGCTCTCGTGCCGTGGTACTTGCGCAATTACTCACATTCCGGCTCGGCGGCCCTTTCTTCAATCGGTCCCTACACACTCCTCTTTTATAATGTCGCGGGATTTCTCGGTAGTAAGGAGGGGCGAGGCGCAGATGACATGAAAGAGGAAATCCGTGAGGCAGAGTTCCCGCAGGTGACGCGCGATGACCTCCAAAGCGGACGCTATACCAAAGAAATAAACCATGTGGCCGCCCGCTATATTCAGGAAGACCCTGTCAACTACGCGCTCTACCACTCTCTAGGGAGCATCAATTTCTTTCTTGCAAGCAGTTTCAAAGATGTCTCAAACGAATCCGCACAATTCCGAGGACTGCTCCTCTCCACGTCATTTTTAGGAGAAGACCAAGTGAGCTTGCGAGAACGCCTCAACACAGGACTTCTGAAGGGCGCTTTCTCTATAGTTATGCTCGAGCCGCTCTTCTCGCTTGAGCGGCTGTGGTGGCTTCTGGTGTCGCTCTTTGCGGGCATGGCTCCCTTGCTATTCTGGAGGAACAAAGACTCTCGACTTGTTATGCTCTTCTTCTTTTTTCTGGTCGGCTACTTTGCGCTCATCTTCGGGCCCGTCTCATACCCGCGATACCGTATCGCAAGCGAGCCGTTCCTCTTACTCCTTGCCGCCGGCACCCTCTCTGTCATGATTCCCTATGTGCGACAAAAATTCTCCGGAACCTTTTCCCGTACATAGCACGCACGTCGGCGCTATTGTCGCACAACCTCTGTGGTGCCAACGGAGATAACTGCTGGCTCTAGGAGCGATCCTAACAGGGCAATTTCTTCTTCGGTAAGATCTGCGTTGTTTCCAAAATAAAATCCGTGGCTGGCGATGAAATCGGTATTGGGGAGCGCGCTTTCATCTTGTACGTACTTTTTGTAGAACGGCTGTTTCGTGATGTTGCCGGCAATAATCGGCCTAATCTCAACATCGTTATCTTCAAATCTCTTTCGATATACCTCAAACGCTTCCTCGGTAGCACAGACAATCGGAATGGAGAAGCTTGAGAAAACGTCCATGTGATCGATTCGAAGTGGCAACATGTCCTTGTTTGTTTTCATATACCCATAGAGCGTATTGAAATTTTGCTCTCGTGTTGCAACAAGCTCGTCCCAATACTGAAGCTGTATGTTCCCTAAGCAGCCATTGATCTCAGTTGGCCGCACATTGTATCCGACATCGTAGAATGTGTACTGGGAATAAAAATCATCAACACCATATGTTGCTTGCAGTTTCTTCTTTGCCTCCTGAGGAAGATTTCTGCTCCATCCGTGCGCACGAACAACAGTGAGCGCTTCGTACAATTCTGCATCATCAGTACAGACCATTCCTCCCTCAATGGTTGAGAGGTGATGCCCGACAAAGAAAGAAAAAGTTGATGCCAAAGAGAAATTCCCCAAAAGACGTCCGCCGATTTTTGAGCCGAGTGATTCGCAATTATCTTCCAGAAGCACGACCCCTTCTTCCTTACACAGCGCTTCGATACGGTCGATATCGGACGAGAGCCCGAGCGCGTTGGTAATAAAAAAGCAATCCAGATCTTTAATGTGCCGACGCAGTATCTCACTTGAAACATTGAGCGTATCAAGCTCACAATCGATCGGTACCGGCACCATCCCCAACTGGATGATGGGCATAACATTGGTGGACCACGTGAGAGCGGAAAAACCAACTCGGGCACCTTTCTTCAACCGCCCAAGATTCAAAAGCGCCTGAAACAGCACGAGATTGGCACTGCTGCCGCTGTTTACAAAAACCGCATAGGTGCGGCCCTGTTTTTGTACGAAGCTTTCTTCGAATTTCTGCACCTCACGCCCCATACTTAACACATCTGCGTTCTGTATGAAATCAATCAAGGCCCGCTTCGTTTCAGCTTCGTTGTGGAAACTGTATTTCGTCAGTTTAATCATGAATACGCCCTATTGGTACCCTTGCAATTTTATTGGAAGCCGGGAATACCCTGCGGCTTGCCGCGAGAATGAGAGGCAAAGAGCAGGTATCGGCGGAGCCGATTCTTCTACCAAAAAAACAGCCCTGATGCCGCCCGCGAATACTTCGCCCTCTTGAGGGCGAAGTATTCGCGGGCGGCCTGTTTTATTTGTCCATGATAACAGAGCGCCTGCCGAAATCAAGCCGTTACAACAGAACCTTTTGTGCCCGTGGCCGCAACTTCCTTTTCCAAGAAATGCCGATAGGTTCTCGCGATTCCTTCTTCAAAAGAAATAGAGTGCTTCCATCCTAAAGAGTGCAATTTCGTCACATCAAGGAGCTTCCGCAACATGCCGTCCGGTTTTGAGGTATCAAATGTGAGCGCTCCCTCGTATCCCACCGCACGCTTTATCTCATGCGCAAGATCGTAAATAGAAATATCTTCACCGATGCCAACATTCAAAAATTCTTTTTGGTCATACTGTTCCATCAAAAACACAACTGCGTCAGCCAGATCATCAGCGTGCAGAAATTCCCGACGCGCCTTCCCGCTTCCCCAAATCACCACCTCTGGCGCATTCATCACTTTTGCATCATGCATCCTCTTTATCAGCGATGGTATGACGTGCGCCACGTTTGGATCAAAGGTGTCTCCCTCTCCGTAAATATTCGTCGGCATGCACGAAATGAAAATCTTCCCATACTCGCGATAGATATATTCGCACAATCGCATACCGGCGATCTTTGCAAGCGCGTACCCTTCGTTGGTCGGCTCGAGTTCCCCCGTAAGCAAGTACTCTTCTTTGATGGGCTGTGCGCTTTCACGCGGATAGATGCAACTGCTTCCCAAGAAGAGCAGCTTCTCCACACCATGTTGGTGCGCCGCCCAAATGATGTTGTTCTGGATTTGCAGGTTCTCATAGAGAAACTCTGCCGGATTTTCCATGTTCGCTTTAATTCCTCCAACCCGAGCCGCCGAGACAATCACATACGCCGGCTTTTCGGTAGCAAAAAAATCTAAAACGGCCTTCTGGTTTAAAAGGTCGAGTTCCTTGCGGGTTTTGGTGATGAGATTGCCATAGCCCGCTTCTTGAAAATGCCGCAGTACCGCCCCACCGACCAATCCGGTATGCCCTGCAATGTAGAGCTTTTTTTGCTTATCCAACTGCTTACTCATAGTGAAATTTTAGCATGATGAACCCTTTTTATCGATGTTGGTGTCAAAAGAAAAGGAGGGGCTCGCAAGGGACTTGCAAAATAGTAAAAAGTGTGCTATCATTTCTTTAGAGGAGTGCGAGTACCGCACGCTTGAAATTTCGAGAGCAGAAAGGAGAAGCCATGCTTAAAGCATGTCTTGTTACGACTACATGTTACGGGTCGCCCGAGGAGATGAGGTTCAAACTCGCCTGTAAATTAGTACGAAAGGCGCAGGAGATCGGTCTCCCCATTTTCGTTGTTGACGGATCCCCCGACGCGAGAGAAATCTCGTTCCGACTTCGTGTAGCCGGCGCCACCGTCTTCCGGCAACAAACTGATGGCATGGGGCCCGCCCGTAGCGAGGTCTTACGCCATGCCATCGAGCAAGACTACGAAGCCATCGGCTGGGTGGAGCCGGAGAAGCACACACTGATCCAGCACATACCGACCCTGATGGGGCCAGTCATCACCGATCAGTGCGATATGGTCATCCCACAGCGCATTTCCCTCGAGACATACCCCGCATACCAGCGGGATTCGGAGCTCGAGGCGAATCGCGAACTCGCTTCCATAACCGGACGGCCCGACTTGGACTTGATGTCCGGTCCGCGCTTTATGAACCGCAAAGCCGCCGAGATCATGGCGGCGTATGACGGCGAGTATGGCAACAACTGGGAAATCCTTTTTGTTCCCGTTTTGCACATGCTGAAGGCGGGCTTGCGTATTACATCCGTTCCCGTTCCGTACGAGCACCCCGAAGAGCAACGTGCCGAGGACGACGAAGCAATGCGTCGAAAGCGCGATATCCAGAGGGAAGTGTTGGTTGCCGCAATGAAAAAAGCGGCAGCCGCCATCAATTATTGATGCTGATCTAAGTCAGTGTCGCCCCCGTCATCGTCGGCGGGGGTTTCCATTTTAGGATGTAGATTCCCCGATAGAAAAAGAGAGGATATTTTTCGCGCGCGCATCCCAGGAATATTTTTCGACTTCTTTTCGCGCCTCCTCGGCCCGAGCGCGCCCCGCTTCCCCATTTTGTAGCGCCTCTTCCAGAGCCGAAGCGAGTGCAGCTGTGTTATCCGGCAGGATGAGAAGTGCGCTTGCCTCGTTTAAGACTTCACGAACCACCGGCAGATCAGTTGCAATAATCGGACGCTTTGCGGCCATGTATTCAAAAAGCTTCAGAGGGGACATGTAGAGCGCGTAGTGTTCGGCATCAGGATAATTCATTACGAGCACATTGGTGGAAGAAAGGTAGCGCGGTATATCATATTGCGGCACATGGGAGATGACACGGTACGACTCTTCCTTAAGACCAGCCCTTTGTAATTTTTCTTCCACTTCTTTTTTCTCTTCTTCATTAATACCGACAAGAAGAAGGAGCGCTTCAGAATCTTTTTCAGAGACTGTAGCAAATGCTTCAATGAGCTCATCAACTCCTTTCGGCTTCCCCATCGTCTTGTATTTGCCGACATACCCCACAATTTTCTTGTCGCGAGGAAGATGGAGCTTTTCGCGCGCCTGTGTCATATCAATTGGCGCAAATTGTTCCATATCAACTCCGTCATGCGCGACCAGAATACTCTCTGCGGGCACTCCTTTCTCCGTAAAAAAAAATTTAAGCCCTCCTGATATGACCACGATGCGGCGCGTATGCCGCACAACAGAGGCAATAATCGCGTTGAACCTTGGCGTGTGCGCTTCCCACACCAGATTTCTCTTCAGGAGCGCGAGGAACCAGAGCACGAGTTCGTCACGGGAATAAATGATGTCTGATTTTTTGAAGAGCGCATACCATGAGGCGACTTCCGCAAACGAAAGCGCTTGAATCCAAAAGCCCACAGCGCCTAGAGACACCAGGTCGAGTGAGGGCACCTTGGTAATCGTAAATATCTTTTTGACGGCGTAGTAATCGAACGGATCCTTCGTAATCGGATTAAAGCGCCACGGCACCACAAGCGTAACCTCTGCCCCATGTTCGGCAAATGCCTCACACATCTTCATGATTTGTATGCCGTGGGCTTTTTCGGTCGGCAGACGAATGTTGGCAATGTAGAGAATCTTCGTGCTCATTTTTTCAGAAATACATAAAAGCCGCTCGTCTGCTTACTTTCGGTTTTTCGAAAGACCACATCCCCTATCCGCGCCAGAAATAAGAGAAGCCGAGACCGCCCGAGCGGGCTTATCTTAATCCACGTCTCAATTGCCCCGTGCAGTTTTTGAATCTCGACCGACGAGAAATCTTTGCATAGGTAGGAGATGGCATCCTCGGAAAATCTCCAAAAGTCTTTGTAATATCCTTTTTCCGCGTGATAGTAGTAGAGAAACGGCACGTACAAGAAAGCGTATCCACCTTGCTTTAAGACCCGACGTATCTCATGCATTGCTTTCATGGGGTCTTCGACAGACTCAAGCACCGATAGGCACACAATCGCTTCTTGCGAATCGTCCTCAAACGGCAAGGCCTGGATATCGCCAATGATGTCCGGGTGATAGGTGGGGGTGGTGTCGAGGATTGTGTATTCTACTCTACTAAGAAGTGGTTCCATCCATCGGTGTCGTGGGTCGTATCTATTTCCCGCAACTTTGGAGATGCGCAGTCCTCCGCCGACATCAACGACGCTCTTGGAGTCAGTCAGTATAAAAGTGACCTTTTCTTTATAAAACGTCTCCCAAGGTGTCATACGTGCTTGTTAAAGATAACGAACCTGAAGATGAGAAAGTTCGACGCCGCGATGAAAAGGAGAATGAAAAATTGCGCCCCCATGTACCAGAGGTCAAAGACGTCGACAGCGATGTAGAGCGCTAGCATATTGAAAAGAAGGCCACCCATCTGCACGATAAAAAACCATATCGCTTGATTCCCTATGCGCTCTTTGTTCTTCTCGGCAAATGTCCAGAATTTTTGGAGCGTGAAGCTTATGAGGAAAGCTATGAGGAACGCAACAGTGAGGGAGAGAAGGTACCACACGCCGGCAAATTCAGTAAGCGCGTATAAGACAATCATGTTAACGAGAGTTGCCGTTGTCCCCGCAATAAGAAACCGCACTATTTCAAAAAATTTAGCCCTGGTCATGTCACGTTCTTACTCTCCCGTATGACATAGAGGGGCCTTCCCACTACTTCCCTTTGGATATTGAGCGTGTACGAAGCTAAGAGCCCCAACCACGAGATCATGACCCCGACCAAAAATAAGATGAGCGTAGCGATCATTGCGGTCCCGGAAATGTTAAGTCCGAGGGGGTCTTGGAGCAGCACATCTTCTACAATAATAAACAGTCCGAGCAGTCCAGAAAGAGCGATAATGAAAGCGCCAAGGTATCCAATGAGTCGGAGTGGGAATGTGGAGTGCGACACTATAGTAAATAGGGCAAGGCCGAACAATTTTCGCTTGCTGTAGCTTGGCACCCCTCTGCTCCTGTCGGCAACCGTAAACGTAATGTACTCTTTTTTGAATCCGAGCCAGTCGAGAATCCCGCGGGTCATCCGATTTCTTTCCACGCATCGATTGAATTCATCCGCAACTCGTCGGTCAATAAGCCGAAAATCTGTTGAGCGCGGTACAAACATGGTATCCCCCACCGCATTGATTATCGTGTAGAAAAGTTTTGACCCCAAACGCTTAATCATGCCTTCATGTCGATCGAGAGCGCGAACCCCGATAACCATCTCTGCTCCTTCCCTCCACCGTGCAATAAATTCCGGCAGGAGCTCCGGCGGATGCTGCAAGTCGGCATCAATCATGACAATGGCATCTCCTTTGGCGTGATGAATCCCTGCCGACGTTGCCGCTTCTTTCGAAAAGTTTCTTGAAAACTCTATGTACTTGACCGTTTTGTCATTCTTTGCGAGGTCACGGAGAACTTCATCGCTTCCGTCCGTACTTCCGTCATTTACAAAAATCATTTCGTGCGGGTGCCCTGCAAGCGCCTGTTGCACGCGCTCATATATGACCGGAATATTTTCGCGCTCATTGTAGAGCGGGATGACGATGGAAATCAGGGTTTTCATCCCGATAGTGTCAGGCCGCGACCGCGACATGAGCGTGTTTTATGGACTGATAAAAAGGTGATCGACTCATATGTATAGATGGTGATTGTAATACGTCTCGGCCGTGGGCACTATCGGGATTCATCCAGGATAGTGTTAGAACACCGGTTTGAGCAACCGACTCCTTGAAATTAAAACTCATGGTAATTGTCGACATGATATGTGTACTTGCTAAACGTGGTGTCCGACGGCCGTCTTGCGAAACGGCCTAACACTATTCAGGACTCATAGCCGTTTGAGGATGGTGTACCTGCTTATTGTATCCTTTACCCCATAGAGCTCAAACTCCCTCTTTTTTTCTTCATAGGTTGAAGTTTGCAGGATGATTTCATCCGGTATTCCCTGTTTGATTTTTGGAAGCTCTTCTTCCCCGATGAGCTGGGTTTCCCGCGGCTCAATATACTGATAGTAATTTCTTGAGGGGAGGAAAATCACCACTTCGGGGACGTTGTACACAAAGAAACTCACGTCTAAAGGATACGATCCGAAATATGCTTCGAGTTCTGCTGTTCTGGTACTCTGGTACGACTCGGCAACAAAAGAATGGAACCCAAGTTGATATACGTTCAGCATGAGGAAAAGAACGACGATGACTGTCTGGAACGGGCGCGTCCATTTGATTACTGAAAGCGCGAAAGGTAAAAACAAAAGCCCGAGCACCTGCGCTTCAAAAAAATATCGGTACCACCCCGGCGTACGCAGGTACGCAAGGAGTACGAGCGCAAAAAACACAAACGCTATTCCTTCGGCAAGCGACGTCTCGCGCTTTCGATGTATGAAAGAAGCGCTCCATGCTACTGCTAGGATAAGTGTGTACACTGGGCTCATTTCACGAACGAATCGCATCACGTTTTCTACAATGAGTCCCCACGTGTCCTCGACACCGGAAGGCGTGGCATACAACTTTAAGATCTGTAGGAAAGAATCCGAATCGTTAAACTGCGTCAGAACCCACAGCGCAATCGGAACGAGGAACCCCACAACGCCGGCAATAATTGGTGCGCTCTCAAACGTAACTCGTTTTCTAAAAAGAATAAGCGGTATCAAGACGGCTGGCAGAAGCAATAAAAAGATTGGTTTTGTGGCAGTGGCAAGTCCGCCCGCAAGACCAGCAAGGGCCGCCATTCTCACATCCCTACAGTTGCTTCGCTCAAAGAAGTGCACGAAAAGCAGACAAAGCACTACAAAGAACATCCCGGGGACTTCTCCCAACACACTCTTACCGTTTCCGTAGAACACGGGGAATGTAGCGAGAAGCGCTGTCCCCCACACGGCCATTTTGAAGCCGTACAGCCTATACAGAAGCTGGTACGAGAAGAAAGTGAGGAGAAGCATAAAGATAACCATTACCGCTCGCGTTTGGGGTACACCGATGCCGAAGGCGCCAAACGAGACCTTGAGAGGATATATCAAGGGGAACCCCACCGTGCTATTTGAGGCGGATGCAAATACTCCTGGTTCTACCTGTAGCCCCTGCTCACCGTGCACAAGCCAGTTAATCGCCGCTTGGTGGTAAAACCCTTCGTCGTACCAAACCGGCGGACTCTCGGTAAGCTTGTACAGTGAAAAAAATGCAACGAAAACAAGAATGAGGGCCAGAAAGCCGTGTTGTAGTGTGTTGTTGGAGAGTACAAAGCTCATGTGATAGCGATACCTATTGAGTGTTGTCGGTGTGCATGAGAGCCGCACGCGTCTTCAGTATATCCATTAAAAAGGGGGTGTAGGCATCTATCCGCAGGTATGTCTCGTACACTTCCCGCGCCCTTCTTTGCATGTCTTTAAATTTCTCAGGTGATATAGATTGATGAAATGCTGATACGATGCGAACAATGTTGTGTAGTTCCCGATAGTCGACAAAGACGCAGAAATCCCGATAGTTGATGAGGTCAGGAAGCGGCAATGCCATGTCGGTGTCAACAAAGATGGGGATGCGCCCCAATGAAAGTGCTTCAAAAAAGCGCGTTGACTGATTCGCATCTCCTCGGATGCACAGCGTGTAGTCGGAATCGATAATATTCTGCACAAATTCATCCCGAAGGATTGCCGGGTCTTTTTCTGCTGTCTTACGGTTTCCGGAAAAAGATTTTCGGTATATGAAATTGGCGTCAATGTTTGGGGAAGAAGCAAGGGCCATGAGGGCCTTTTTTCGCAAGAGCACTCCCTTTCGGTGGAGATCAAAGCGCGTCGTAAAGAGGCCGAGCACCGCCAAAGGCAGGTCTTTCAGGCGCGTTTTTGGATAGGTGAAAAACGGGAGGGATGACCACCCGACAAAACCGACTCGCGGCTTTTCTTTTTTCTCGCGAATGACAAGCTGCCCCTTACAGTGTGACGCCAAGAGATCTTCCGCATACACCGGAATGACAACGTCGTTCTCCTTCAGGCGACTTCGATACTGTGCATACCGCAAGACAACACTGTGTGGTATGTGGATGTCCTTCATTTTGTCGCTTACCGCATCAATGAGTAGCGGCTTATTGAGCTTCCGCGCTTCTTCTACATACCGCTCGATTAGATGCGGGTCGTGCTCTTGGAGAAACCAGTAATTGTACGGCAAGAAAACATAGTCCGCTTTCTCGCCTCTATCAGTAAGTGCGTAGCATCGCGAATCAAAACCATGCTGATCAAATGTTGATTGTGAAAAGACGACGGTCGTGCGTTTTTGCACGCCCCAAAACGGATACAGGAGAACGGAATATAAATATTTTTCTCTGGTGAGATGCGATGGAATATACAGAGAGATGGTCGAAGCCTTGGCATTTCCCTCCCTGCCTGCCGGCAGGCAGGGCTCTACGTCGCTAATAAACGCGTCTCCAATCGATGTAGTCGTTTTTTAAATGCGTAGACAATAGAGAGCTATGCCACGAATTCCTTGGAATCCATTGCAGGAACAAGCCCCGCCTCACGCCGCGCTTTTTCAATATCGGCCCCGGCCATCATGGCAACCAACGCATCAAAACTTACTTCCGGAGTCCACCGTAGCTTCTGTCTTGCCTTGGCACAATCGCCAAGGAGATAATCGACTTCTGTCGGTCGGTAAAACTCTTTTTTGATTGTCAGAATCGTCTTCCCGTTCTCGTCCTTGCCGACCTCATCGAGCCCATCTCCGCTCCAGAAAATCCGCATGCCGAGCGCTTTGCACCCTGCTTCAACGAAATCACGAACCGAACGGGCTTCTCCGCTCGCTACCACATAATCATCCGGAGTATCCTGCTGTAAGATGAGATGCATCGCTCGAACGTAATCACCGGCAAAACCCCAATCGCGCTTCGCTTCGAGGTTGCCGAGGGAGAAACTGTCCTGGAGGCCAAGTTTGATCTTGGCAAGAGAGATGGTGATTTTCCGCGTCACGAAGTGCTCGCCGCGACGCGGTGATTCGTGATTAAAAAGAATTCCGGAGCAAATATAGATGCCGTGTCGCTCTCGGTATCCTTTCACAAAGTCCTCGTGGGCTTTGAGCTTTGATTCACCATACGGACTTACCGGTGCAAACGCGGAACTTTCATTTTGTGGAGGAAGCGTTTTACCGAACATCTCGCTGGTCGATGCTTGGTAGATTCGCACCTTCGGACTTACTTTCACCGCCTCATTCACCAATCTTCCAAGACCGAGGTAGTTTATCTCCATGGTCTCTTCGGGACATTTAAAAGAAATACCGACGTCTGACTGTGCCGCAAGGTTGTAAATCTCGTCGGGCTGGCTTTCTTGGAGCGCGCGCAAAAGGGACGCGCTGTCCCGTAAGTTGCCGTATGTGATTTTAATGCGACGACTTACTGCGAGATCATTGATCCGCATGAGCGGATCAAGACTGGTTCTGCGCATGAGACCCCACACCTCATACCCTTCATTAATGAGATATTCGGCCAAATACGAGCCATCTTGCCCGGTAATTCCTGTAATTAAAGCCCGTTTCATCCCGTACGAAATAGTCCCGAACGAAGCAGGAAACGCTCGGCATTTCCGTCAGGACTACAATTTATATGCTGATAATGATTGCTCGACATAGTATCTTGGCGTATCTTGGAATATAGCGTCATACATCTCGGCCGCAGACACTATCGGGATTCATGATTCCCTAGATATACCTCCAATTGAACCGTCATTATGATCCAGAACGCCAATAACTTCAAGCGTATTGAGGAGGAAGTGCCTTATTCTCGATTATTAGCGACGTAGAGCCCTGCCTGCCGGCAGGCAGGGAGTGAAAGGTAAAAGCGAAGCTTTTACCTTTCCGAGCCGAGGAGCTAGTAATAGTCCACTACTGCGGGGCTTGCCCCGAGGGACTATATTTCATCACTTCAAGCTCCCAAGTTAAACACGGCACCGGCAGTAAAAGTGACAGGTATTGATCGTAGAATCGTGGGTGTTCAGTAATGAAATTTTTGAACACCTGCACAATCGGGTTTCGCGACACGGCAGGCCACCCGTACCAGAAGCCGATTTTTTTAAAACGATACTCGATGTACTGGTAGCTGGCGAGTTTTGCTCCCTCAATCACATAGTCGAGAGACCGCGACGTGAAGAAATGTCGATGGGTCAAATCGGTATATGCATCAGCTCGGCGAAAGTACGGCACCTGGATAACCACTCTGCCTCCCGGCTTAAGAATTCGGTGCACTTCTCCAAGAAATTGGAGCGGATTCTCTACGTGTTCCAGATGGTGGTTTGTAAATACGACGTCAAAAGAATCATTTTCGAACGGCCAGGGGAGTTTTGACACATCATGAATAACATCCGCTTCAGAATTTGGAACGACATCAAGCCCGATTGCGCCTTTGAGCTTTCTCTGCCCGCAGCCGACATCGAGAACTTTCAAATCCGGAAAGATATTTCCCGTAACAATGCCGTCTTGGGTATATATTTCTTTTGCAAAAGACCGTTTGTGTTTCATTGCTGTATGCTTTTGTTAATGATTGTCATGAGTTCTAGGGCGTGCTTCTCCCATGAAAATTCCTTCGCCCGCTTTGTCCCACGCTGGATCAATTCTTGTCGCTCTTTCTCATCAAACGCCAGTGTCTTCATTGCTTCCGCGATCTGCGACGGCTCTTCTGGGTCTACGATGTACGCGGCGCCACCAGCAACTTCGTTCATGGGAGCACGACTGGAGGTAATAACCGGAATGCCAAAATCCATCGCCTCTAGGAGCGGCATGCCAAACCCTTCCTGCAAACTACAGAACACAAGTCCGGCAGCATTCTTATACAGATGGTAGAGATCACTGTCGCTGACAAAGCCAGTAAAGACGACGTCTTTCTCTAGGTGCTCCTGCCGCACCCTCGCGACAATGTTTTCATAGTAGCTTCCGCCATAGAGCCCCACAAGAAAGAGCTTCTGTGACGCCTCTGGGTTCTCTTTTCGGAAAGCAATAAACCCCTCAACAATATTGTGCACGTTCTTTTTGTGCTTTACCCTACCGACAAACAGGAAGTGGCCCTTCTGGTCGGCAAATTGCGAGCGGGTTCTGGAATCGTCTTTAAACTTTTGAAAGCCAAGGCGTGTTACGGAAACTCCTTCTTCATCCAGGCCAAAGTAGTCTATAAGTTCCTTTTGCACGCCCGTTGAAGCGGTTACTACATGCCGCGCGCGTCGCACCGCCTCTTTTTCAAACGAGCGGTACAGGCGCATCAACATAGCCCGCAATGACATCTTCATCCCCGGCTTCTGGTATGCCGAGAGCTCATAGAAAATAGGAATGGTCACAATAGAGCGCGGAAGCACAAACGGCAGAAGCGGCATATTGAACAGCAGGACATCCGGCACATCTTTGGGGCGAAATAATGACGCGTATATAAACCACGCGTTCTTTCCCAAGAATGACTTCGGCACCAACACGTTTCTGAAATTTCCCACAAAGCGGTTTGAACTGATAGGTACATGTGTGTAGAGAAGATACTCGTTTTGTGTATCGGCCTTCAATAAGAAAGCGGCCTGACTCATGATGGCATATGAGATTCCCGACGTATTCTTTTCTTCGTAGGGTTCAATGACGATTCCGATTTTCATAGCGTATGCTGTGTCTCTCCCTTATGGCGCAAGACAAAAAAGTGGTGGTACTGATTCTCGAATGGAATAAATTCCTTGTCAACGACTGTGTGCTTCTTCAGTACCCTGCGAATGCGGCCTACTCCAAATCCGCGTTTCCCTATCTCCCAGTAGTGTTCTCCTTTGAAAACATGTTTTTTGGGAAACGGAATTTTCCACGCGAGTCGTACCTCCCTCAGAAACGGAATCTTGAAAGAGAATTTTATTGGTGGCCCGAAATGCGGCAGTGAGATAATGACCGCATGGCGACTCACACGAGCAAGCTCTCCAAGCGCCCTTTCAAATTTCTCAAAGGGGAGGTGCTCAAGAACTTCAAAGGCAACTGCGACATCAACGCTCTTATCTGGAAGCGGAATGTCCTCGACACTCCCCACAATGTCCGGATGCAGGTCTAGGGCTATATCGAGATTTTGGTACTCGATCTGCGTGTTGCTCTGCAGGTAGCGTTTCAGCACGCCATCCCCTGTGCCTACCTCAAGCACAGAGCGTGGGTGCGCCTCGATTACTTCGCGAAGTTGATAGTAGTAACTTGCCCACCGGTCAGGGTAACAGTACCGAGCAAATTCGTATGCGTCTTTATTTACCTGTTGTTCCATACAATTCGTTTATGATAGCCGGAATGAGATGTTTGAGCGAGTGGTGTTCGAATATTCCCGCAGAACCCTCTGATTCCAGCGCATCTAAGGCTAGATTATTCGTTTTAACAGGACACCCACAGGCAAGGGCTTCTAAAAAAACTTTATCAGCACTGCCTGTTTCACTCGTGTGTCGAAATAAAAATGCCCGGCGAAATAAATCGGGCATTTTCGTATGCTCCACTCCTCCTAAAAAGATGACATTAGCTTTTAGCTGACGCGCTAGTGTCTCAAGGGCGGGACGTTCAGGGCCCTCGCCAGCAATACGAAGTTCCCTACCGGCGTCTTTGGCTTCGCGTATGACGATATCATGACGTTTGCTTTTATTCAGTCGGCCTGCAGAAAGCCACCAGTCCTCTCGGACTACCGATGGATCAGGTCTGAAAAGATCCGTGTCAATTCCATGCCCGACAATTCTGAGTTTTGAAGTCTTCAATCGGAAACTCTCCTTCGATGCGGTAAAAATAATGTTTGCAAAAAGTTTAGCGACGCGCAGTTTTAGACCAACACTCTTGTGCGTATACCAAAGTGAAACCCTCTTCCCCAAAAGCCGCCACAGTAATCCTCCGAGGACCACGTACTCGGGGTTCATGTGCACGAACACCGCGTCATAGCGATGACGCAAGTTGAAAACAAGAAGATAGAAAGTGAAAAGTATCTTTACTTTTGATGCGCCCTTTTCTTTTCCGAGTGAGTAGACGGAAACATTTTTCGGCAAATCGTGCTTTCCTTCTTCAAGAGTGACGACGATCACGTGCTCAGAGTGTTTGGCAAACTCTTCAATCCATCGGTGGAAAAACCCGAGAATAGAATCGTTTTTGTCTACTTTCTGTGTAAGGACAAGTAACCTCATAACAACATTCTCACATTCTCAAGAATATTAGAATTTCCTTGAGAAGAGGACGAACTTCTTTCCGTAAGGAGAAAGGGAGTGCAATACCTCCCTGCCTTGATATTTCTTATTTAAGAGCCCCGCTTGAACAAGTCTGCGCGTGTGCTCGGAGATAGTCTTAACATTACAATCGAGCGCATCGGCTATAGCATCTAACGTCAACCCGTCATGAGTACCTACTAAGAATAAAATGTCGAGTCGTCTATGGTTAGCGGCTCCTTTAAAATACCGTTCCAGTTGTTTTGCCTTTTTCATGATGGAATTAGTATACCAGACATTCCAACATTCTCAAGAATATTGGAATGTCTGGTATTGACTAGATTCAGAGTTCAGAAAGTGATTTTTTCCAACGCTCGGTCCACTCCTCCTTTGTTGGCAACTGCAGTTTTAATTCACCCCGCTCATCTGATTTCAAAACCTCAATAACCTTCTTTGCCAACTGATCGCGCTCTACTATAAACGCGCCTGCTTCGCGGGCAATACCCACATCGGGTGCTACCACAGGAACTCCGGCCGCAAGGGCTTCGACAATACTTGCACCCCAGCTTTCATGGAGCGAAGTACAGAGCACAACATTTGCTCTGGCAAGATAGTATAGAGGATCTTGCCAGTCCTTAACTTCAAAACTAACGTTTTTCATTTCATGGACCGACTGCATTCGCAGCTGATCTAAATGGTCATGTAAACTTCCTGCTCCGAGGATCACGAGTCCTGCGTCAATGTCCGCTTCACGAACTTTCTTCCATATAGATACCGCTTCTTCAGGATCTTTCTCTGGCTCGAATCGGCCTATCCAGAGGATTGTTTTTTGTGTATCAGGCACACGAGTAATGTTACGAAACCGCTCAAGTTCAATGAACACTGGCAATACGGAGATCGGCGCGCGGACGCCAATCCTCTCCACCTGCTCTTTCAACTTTTGTGACACAACGCGAACAGAATCCGCGTGTCGTAATATCCTTTTCCCCAATATGCGCCGTAGTGTGTTGCCTGCAGTCTCCGCTTCAAAATCAGAATGTACTTGGACGTTTAATTTTGCGCCCTGCAGTCGAGCAATAATCCACCCAAAGAGTCCACGCCAAAACGGATCTTGTACAGTTACCACATCGAACTTTTTTCCGAACGCCGCGCGCAAAACAGAAAACGGCGACCGACTTCCACGTCCCCAAAAGACGAGAACTAATTCCTCCACCGCACTCTGCTGTAGCTCAAAGCGCGGATGCCCCGGGCCGAACTTCTTATCACCGGTAATCATCAGTACTCTCATAGGGCAGAGTTCAATAACGAGAAAAGCCGCGCAGAATGGGTAAGTTTCCCTTTAAATTCGACCATTGTCGTATCTTTATTAATCGTATTTCTCGGCAAAAGAAGCGGATCTGTTCCCTTTTCAACCAATCCTTCATCAACCGTTACCGCGGCCGGGAATCCTTCCGCGCGAACAACCTCAACCGCCTCCGCATCATGTGCACCGCGCGGATACGCAAATGTCGTGCACTTCTTGTTCAGCCAATCTTCAATGAGCTGTCGCGACCCACTGATTTCTTTTTGTACATCATCCCTTGCGAGTGTCGGGAGCTCTCGATGCGAGCGCGAGTGCGGCTCGACATCGGCCATAGGTGAAGCATCAAGCGCTCTCACGCCGTCCCAATCCAAAACCGCCCGCGGCTTGTGCTCGGAGTTATCTATATTCTTGCCAACAGAATCCGTCGCGACAAAAAAGGTGCCGTGGAACCCATATTTCTCAAGGATCGGCAAAACAGTGCGGTGGTGTGAAAGATATCCGTCATCAAACGTAAGTACGACTGTTTTAGGGTTGATGTCTTGCATAGCCAAAAGTATCTCGTAGAGCATCTTAAGACTGACCACCTTGTATCCGGCAGTCTTTAAATACTCCATCTGCCGTTCGAAATTTTCCGCAGAGACGGAGAGGTATAAATCACTTGTGCCCACATCGTGGTACAGCAAGATAGCCGCTCGCTGCCGAGGCAAGAAGATGCTTACGATATTGAGAATGCTGTATATGAATGATTTTAATTTTCGTTTCATACGCATTGCTTAACGCAACTCACGCGCAATCTGTCCGATGATACGCTCTTTGCTAAATAGCAAAAGCCGTTTCTTTGCTTCAGCGATAATGTTCTTCCGGTATGTGTCATCGTCGAGAAGTTTCGTGATTGCGTCAATCAACTCTTTCTTATTATTGTGCCGAACTAAAATGCCGCTTTTACCGTTTTCAATAATTTCCGGATTGCCGCCGGCATCGGTTGCAATAACCGGGATCCCTGCACCCATGGCCTCAATGACTTGGTGCGAAAATGTTTCATGAAGCGAATTGAGCACAAAAATATCAGATGCCTGAAGATACCCAAAGAGAACGTCTTGTTGCAGTGCGCCTGTTAAGATGACGCTTTCTTCTAGGCCCCCCTTTGCAATCTTCTGCTCCAGAACCTTCTTGTGGGGTCCCTCTCCTACAATAAGCAGTTTCAAATCGCCATACGATTTGTGCAGCGTTGGAATAATGTCGATAAGGGCTTCGAATCCTTTGAGCGGAATGAGGCGGCCGGCGCTCATCAATAAGACTCCTTTGAAATTGAGGAGTCCACGAAGAGTGCTTTTATCCTTCGGTGCCGGAATTTCCGGTGTATTGTGTATCACACGAATCTTCTCATGCGGGATTCCCCATTGGCGCACCACCTCTTGCAAATATCGGCTCGGCACGATTATCTTTTCAGCGCGCTTGGCGACCTCCGTCTCGACCTCTTTGAGGACTCTGATTATGAAAGGGTATTCCGCATACTTCTTGCCGAATTCAAGAGGCGATTCTTTCGTACCATACCTGCCGGAAAACTGCTCCCAAGCGTAATCACCCGCGATCCGCAAAAACAGACGTTTCTTGAGAAAAAAAGCGACAAAGGCCGCAGGCATACCGACAGAAACCGGGTCAAGTGCGTAGATGATATCCGCCCGCCTACCCTTCTTAAACAAATCAAAAAGAAAAAGAATGTGGCGTACAATTTTAGGATAGCGGCGAACCCTTCCGCTTCCGAAATTTGCAATGCTGATTTCATAGCCATGCTTAGGAAGCTCGCGCTCTAGGAGCGCGCTGTATGTCGCAGGGCCGCCGATATCCGGCGGATAGTGCGGTGTTGCAATGAGGAGTTTCATATCATTACGATTTTCATATCGTTACAAAAGACATACGAAGGAGTAACTTTTTAGAAAGTAACTTCTTTAGAAACCTGTACCCGAAACAAATACTATGATATATCATAGTATGTTTTTATGAACGCCTTTCTCTTGTTTTTTCCGTGGTTTGTTTTTCTCTTGAGATTTGTCTTTCCCTTGTGATTTGCTTCTACGACTTTTGTACGCACCATCCTTCTTTCGGGACGTTGGCGCGTACCTATCTGGCCACGGCATCAGGAGAAAGTGGATTGGGTATTTCTTTTTGAGGCGAGCGATAACGCCACTCAATGATTGGTCATGGTACATGCGTCCTATGCGACGCTTTTCTTCCCGCCGATCAAATTCTTTTTCCATCTCCTCGATAGCATGTTCGTACCCGGGCATCTGATCCGAAAGCCACCGTCCCACGCGAGACACTGTATCGTAGCCAACCCCAAGCTCTTGTGCAATATCATCATATGAATTGCCGGAGAGTAGCATGCGGGCAATCAAAATGCGCCGACCGAGCATAATACGCTCGCTTTCAGTTAATAGGTCGCGGAGAAATCCCTTCATTGCTTCACGACCTTTCAAAACGCTTGCGGTGGTGTAAAGCGCGTCGAGTGTGTACATCTTTTCTTCCTGGCTTAATTTGTGAGGTTGAACTCTCATGGTACTTTCATTTTCTTTGCATTGTGTATCAACCGCTTCCCCTTTTTACTCACTCCCTCTCGAGTACTACTATGATATATCATAGTAGTACCGTTCTTTATGACTTTACGATGGTGTGCTGTGCTTTTCAGAGATACGGGGGTGTTTTGAGGCCTGCGTATTGGCGATATCTTTAAATGCCGGTGATTTTTCAGACGTGGTAAGTAGCGGATTGAAGACTCTCTCCCTCATACC
>Ga0209542_10001447_pt1 | contig 55618 bp, 55 predicted proteins | sample RifCSPhighO2_01_FD_184028 | JGI IMG/M metagenome (GOLD analysis project Ga0209542, IMG submission 184028) | Soil microbial communities from Rifle, Colorado - Rifle CSP2_plank highO2_0.1 (SPAdes) (version 2) | ecosystem: Environmental > Terrestrial > Deep subsurface > Rock core/Sediment ... | reverse complement strand
AAAGACGACTTAAGAAAAGAATGGAGTAAAAATTAATTGCTTAATTTTCTTTAACCTTTGTTCAAATTAATTTACCAAATTAAACAAATCTTCTCATCAATAATGATTTTTCTCAGAATCTATCATAATTTACTCATCCTCATTTAAAAATAGTAAGAAAGTTTTATAAAGTTAGTTGTAATAAAGATATTATGAGTACTAAATTTAATATATTATCATTAAATAATATATATTGGGACAAACACCCAAGAAGCTGGATTTGTATTTCTGGAAAAAAGGTAAAATATATTATTTCAAAAATCGAAAAAGAAATAAAAGAAGAAAGAACAACAAACCGAGAACAAATAAGTAGGTTAATTGCAAAAAGATTAAATTGCAATTATGTTTCAATAAAGCGGTTGCTTCAAGGCAATATTAAGTTTTATCCAATCCCTATTGTTCTAAAATTGTGTCATTTATCAAATAATGAAAAAGCTTACAAAAGTCATTTGGAAGAATCAATAGAATATTTAAAAGTAAATTCTGCATCCTCTAAGCCAGTAAAAGCTGTTAAAAAACTTTCAAAGGATTTGGCAAAAATTATGGGGGCTTTTTGCGCAGATGGGAGTTTAAGTGTGCAATTTGTTATTTCATCGAAAAATGAAACAGAATTAGACAAACTAAATGGTTTTGGCGATATAAAAAAAAGTCACCCTAGAAAAGAATATTACGTCTCAATTTCATTAAACAGAGATAATTATCATAAGCTTGCTGGCTTCTCCAAGGGAAACAAGAAATTTCAAACACAAGCACATTATTCAATCGAATTAACTGACGAATACCAATCAAATGTTGAAGCATTTAATAAATGGATATTTGGTTTATTTGAACTAAAACCAACTTCTTTCAATAAAAAAGAGATAGCATGGCGAACAATTTTTTCAAATAAAATATTAGCAAGATATTTAATAAATTTTTTTGGCTTCTTGCCGGGTTACAAAACAGATATTGTCTCAGAACCCAAAATAATTAAGGATTCAGCATTTCAGATAAGAAAAGAGTTCGCCAAAGGGGCAATAATGTTCGATGGCTGTGTTACAAAAAGGAAAACTATATGCTTTAGTACAATTAGCCCTAATCTAGCAAAGTCAATCAAGGACATTTTAGAAAAAGATGGACTAAAAATAGGAAGTTTTAGTAATAATCGTAAAGAATATTCGGTTTATACTTTTGCAAACGAGAGAATTGAAAAACTTCTTGAATATTTTGAAAAAGGAACTAAAAAAGAAGAATTATTGAGATGGCTTACAGATAAGAGTTTTGCATCAAAACAAATAACTTACGAAAAAGATTTTAAAAATACATTAAATGTATATAAATTATTAAAAGAAGTTAAAGTCGCTGATGCCAATACTATAAAGAAAAAGCTTAATTGTAAGTTTATAACTGCAAGAAGTCATTTAATAATATTAAAGAATAAGGGAAAGATAAGGCTCAGCAACAAACCACAAAGGATTAGTAAATTTGTTTCAGATAAAACAACACTTCTTTTAGAAAAAGAGTTTCATAACAAAATATTCAATAAACTCTTTGAAAGATTTATGACTTATGCTAATGCATCCAAATTTTTAGAAATAAACAAAGCCACACTCTCTGCTTGGAAGGTAAGAAGGAATAGAATTCCTTTGTATTTATTAAATAATATATGCAATATATTAAGCATATCTCAAGAAGAATTGTATAACAATGTAGAAGAAACCGACAGGGAAATCGCAGAAATTATTTAACTCGGGTATTCACTTTTTTGCCAAATTCCAAAATGCTTTTTCCATCTAGTGTTACTTGTCTAAGCATGTCTCTTAATTCAGAGATTTTAACCCTAACTTGCTCGGTACTATCCCTCTCACGAACTGTAACTGAATTATCACTTGAGCTATCACCATCAACGGTGATACATGCGACAGTTCCAGATTCATCTGCTCTAGAATATCTTCTCCCAACGCTCCCAGATTCATCATAAATCACATTAAACTCTTTTCTCAATTCTTCTACTATATTTTTTGCAATGTTTTCATATTCATCTTTTTTGACAATCGGGAAAACCGCTGCCTTGATTGGAGCCAAATAAGCAGGCAGCTTCAAAACTATATTGTCTCTTGCTTTGTCATAATGGTAGCTGTTGCATATCAGCGCAAGGAAAATCCTTTCCATTCCAAAAGTTGGCTCTATTACTTTGGGTACAACTCTCTTCTTTGTTGCCTCATCAAACAGCTCAAGGCTTTTTCCAGACTCTTTCATGTGCTGATTTAAGTCATATTGACCTCGGTTTGCATTGCCTGCAACTTCCTTGCTCCCAAAAGGATATTCATAGTCCATGTCAAATGTTGCAGATGAATAATGGCTCAATTCAGATTTTGTATGCTCTCTTATTTTTATTTTGTTCAATATTCCAAGTTTCTTGAACCACAATAATTGTTCAGCAAGCCAGTAAGCATGCCACTCTCCAAGTCTTTTTTCTTTTAGCATTTTTCCAATGGTTGTTTCTTTCAACTCATCTTTTCCCTTGTCTTGGGTTTCAGCATCCAACAGCCTTAACTTCAGGTTCAAATGATTTTCACCAAGCAAATCGCATTTATTTCTATCAGGATGTATGAAAAATTCAAACTCTCCTATGTTAAATTCCCTGCACCTGAACAAGAAATCTCTTGGAGCAATTTCATTTCTAAAGCATCTGCCGACCTGAACAATGCCAAAGGGCAATTGCTGCCTTGAAGTTTCCTGAATCAGTTTGAAATCCATGAACATTGCCTGGGCTGTTTCCCCCCTTAAATATGCTTCAACATGGTCCGTCCCTATACTTGTTTTGAACATCTGTTCGATCATCTTGGCTTTATCCCAGTCATATTCGCCGCCGCATTCGCATTTTATTTTTCTCAAGTTTGGCTTGTCAACCTTGCTGGATTTCTTGCATTTCTTGCATGCAACTAAATAGTCATTAACATTAAAATTATCTATATGCCCAGATGCCTTCCAAGTTCTTGGATGTGATATGATGCTTGCTTCTATTCCCACCATGTTGTCTTTTTCATGAACAAAGAATTTCCAGAAATCTTGTTTTATGTTGTTAAATAGCTCAACTCCTAATGGTCCAAAATCCCAAAAGCCAGAAAATCCGCCGTAAATTTCGCTTGATGGAAAAATAAACCCCTTTCTCTTGCAGAACATCGCAATGTTTTCAATAGTTACTTTTTCCATGCATTTAATCAACCATAATCTTTTTTAAATCTTTCCTTAAGTAAAAAAATTTCTTTCCAAAAGAAAACATTATAAATCTTTCTTTCTGATAATATAGCATGTCAACATTAATAGCATGCTTGTCAACAGGCAAGGGGACATGGAGTTATGTTACCCAATCAATAAGGAATGAAAAATGGGACAAGGTTATACTTGTTAGCACTCAGTTTGGAAAGGAAAACTACAAGCCAGATAAGATTGTAGAATACTTGCTTATAGATCCAATGCAGGATACAAAGGAAATACGAGATGTAATCTACAATAATTTGAAAGAAAAAATAAAAGATGTTGAAGTAGCTCTAAATTTAATATCAGGTTCTGGCAAGGAGCACATGGCAATAATCTCAGCTGTATTAAAGCTCGGATTGGGCATAAGGTTCATAACCCCAACAAAAGAAGGTATTGAGGAACTATAAAGATGGAAATAATTGAAAACGAAAGATGTCCATTTTGCAGGAAAAAAGCATTGACATTAACAGAAGACGAGCAAGATATTCCATATTTCGGAAAAGTTTTTATATTCTCAATGAACTGCTCAAGCTGCAATTACAAAAAAGCAGACATTGAAGCTGCTGAGAGAAAAGAACCTTGCAAGATTAATTTTGAAATAACATCAGCAAAAGATATGGAGGTAAGGGTTGTTAAATCATCTGAAGCAGCAGTAAAAGTGCCACAGCTGAAAATGGAAGTGACTCCTGGCCCTAATTCAGAAGGATACATTTCAAACATAGAAGGTGTTCTTTACAGGTTCAAAAAGATAATAGAAGATGAAAGAGACGCATCAGAAGATGATGAAACAAGGGACAATGCAAAAAACCTTCTAAAAAAAATTTTGAAAGCAGAGCTTGGAGAGACGCCTTTGAAAATAATAATAGAAGACCCTTCTGGAAATTCTGCAATAATCTCTGAGAAAGCAGTCATTGCGAAGTTATAAAAATACATTATTTTTCCCTTATAATATGAAATTACTCTTTATACCTGCAAAATCAAAAACAGAAATTGATTTTAATGATGTTAAGCTAGAAGGCAAAATAGGTGTTGTAACAACAATTCAGTATCTTGATTCAGTAAAAAAATCATGCAAAAAGAATTTTATATTTGCCGGGCAGATTCTTGGCTGCAATTCCAGCAATGCAGCAAAAATAAAAAACAATGTTGACAAGTTTCTTTATGTTGGCACTGGCAAATTCCATTCATTGGGCTTGGCTTTGAACACTGGAAAGGATGTTTATATCCTAAATCCCTTATCAAAGAGGTTTTACAAGCTCGGCAAGGGCGAGGTTCTTAGGCATAAAAATAAAACAAAAGGCGCAGTGCTTAGATTTCTGAATGCCAAAAAGGTTGGGCTGCTAATAACGCTCAAGCTGGGGCAGTACAATCCTGGAAAGTATTTAGGCATAGAGGAAAAGCTGAAAGAGGCTGAAAGAATAAAAAAATTATACCCTGACAAGATGTTTTATGCTTTTGTCTTTAATACATTGAGAAAGGAAGAGATTGAAAACTTCAATGGCATTGATTGCTGGGTCAACATGGCATGCCCACGGCTGGTTGATGACTATGACTGCATAGTTAACTTTGATGAAATCATGAATCTCTGAGCCTTTCCTAACATTTTTGCAAGCATCATTCAATCTTATTTAAATATATAAATAGTATATTTGATATACTATCAATAAAAAATAATATCTAATTGGCAAGAAAATTAAAAAATATGGGTGTGCTAAGAAAAAAAAGAAACATAGATACATTAAGAGAATAAAAAAGAATCACAGGCCAAAAAATAGATAACAATATAAATTGTAAAAATAAAATAAATAACATGCCAAAGACAGTATCGAAAGACATTCCATTAAGCGAGATAACATTAAGAAGGTATGAAAGACCAAGCAATCTTGAAGGCCGCCATCTGATAAAAAAACTCTGTCTATCACTGGGCTTGTTGCAACCAGGTGATTCTCGGGATATAATAGTTGATGTTTTAATAATATTTCTTCATGCCAAGGATAAGAAGCAGTTCCTAACATCCGAGCAAATAGCAGAAAATGTTATAGCCTTTAGGAAAAAGGAAAACCTTCCATTAAAAGGCATAGCTTCATCAAATATAAGGCGCCAGATAAAGCGCTTAAAGGACTTGTTCCTTGTGGAATGCATAAAGAATGAGTACAGGATTACGGAATTTGACGACATCCACAGCATATTCATGGAAAAAATAGAGAGAATATACCTCAACAACATTCTTGAAAGAGTTAAAGAATACACAATTACTATCAAGTAATAATTAAGCAAGTTTAATAAACTTTTTTACTATAGTTATTGTATGGAGATATTTGACGTTTTTGCAAAAAAAGAAATCAAGCTTGAAGATGCTATAGAGCGCGACGAATTTTTGCAGTTTAATTCTGCAGATTTTGAAAGGTTTTCCCAAATTCCAGAGGTAATTTACGGCGTTCTTGATCCAACCACATATATTGCAGGAAATAACGAAGAGATAGTTTCTATAAATGATGAGAATCTTAGGTTAACATTGGGTTATTTGACAAAAACAAGTCAATACATAAAGATCAATACAAAGCATAAAAATCACGAAAGAAAAAGAAGCCTATTCCAAAATCACGTTAAGATAGTAATAGAGTCAGCATCTTCTCTCGAAGAGAAACAGAAACCCGTAATTATATTTTACGAATCTGATTATACAAAGCACATAGACTTAATAAATTCATATTTAGAGCAAGTAAAGAATGGAACATCATTGTGCCTTGCACTACCGCAGCTGATTAAGGCAAAAGTTTGAAGATCAAGCGATTAATTTTAAAAATATTAAAAATCCTATGAGATTATTGCAACATAAAATTTTATAAAAGCTTATTCAAAAATATTTTTATCTGCTTCTTCTTACACCAATTCTTTTGCAATAATCTCTTACAGGGCATCTACTGCAGTACGGAGATACAGGCATGCATATGTTCTGGCCAAAAGAAACAAATAGGTCGTTGAAATCTAACCAATATTTTTTTGGTATTATTTTCATCAGTTCTTTTTCAGTTTCTATTGGATTTTTTGTATTGATCCATCCAAGCCTGTTAGGAATTCTATGGCAGTGTATGTCAATTGGTATGCATTCAACCCTCCTAAATCCATAAACCATTGTAACGCAAGCAGTTTTTCTTCCAACACCTTTAAATTTCATAAGCTCATCAACATTGCATGGAACTTTGCAATTGTATTTTTCTATAAGCACCTTGCATATTTCTTTTATTCTTTTTGCCTTTGTCTTATAAAATCCAGCAGGATAAATCAATTTTTCAATTTCCTTTACATCAAGCTTTGACATCTCATGAACGTTCTTTGCCATTGCAAACAGTCTTTTTGATGCTTCTCTTGTAACTTCATCTTTTGTCCTTAAGCTGATTATGCAGGATATTAAAACTCTAAACGGGTCTTTAAACAAAGATGCATTTGCCATTGAAGTATCCTTGAACTTGTTAGAATTCTTCTTTAATATCTCAATTACCCTTGTTGCTCTACTCATCAAGTATTATTATATTTCCCCTGCCTTTTTTAATCTTTTTAATCTTATTCTCATGCTCCAATTCAGCTATTATCAAAGAAACCTTTGCTTCAGACAAAGGCATTTCTTTTCTAATGTCTTTCTGCGTTGTTCTATTTCCATGCTTCTTAATTATATCAATAACCTTGGCCTTGTCATCAATAAAGCCTTCAGCAGCATATTTTTCTTCAGCAATATCTTTTTTCTCCTCAGTTTTTTTAGCAAATTTGCGCCTTAATTTATAAACTAAAATGCCTAAAGCTAAAATAAATATTAATATGCCAAAAAACAAATACGGCTTGTAATCAGTTTTATCAGTAATAACTTCAATATTAACATCTTTAGTTATATCTTCATCCAAATCTGGAAACAAAAACAAATCTAAATTGTAAGTGCCCTCATCTATTATTGTTATATTCTCTTCTGCATTATATCCGTTGGATTTCGCTCTTATAATATAGCTTCCTTTAGCCAGGTTAAAAGAATATTCTCCTTTGCCTGTAACAACCCTCTGCTGGGGTACTGAATTTACTTCTACAATGCTCTTGTCAACAGGGTTTAAAGACAAGTCATAAACAGTCCCTTGCAAGGTAGCTGCATTGACTAATGTGCTGACTAAAGCCAGATTAACAATTACAAGCATCAATAATACAATCCGTTTAAACATGCCTTTGCTAAGATAAAAACTTATAAAAACCTTACTAAAGAAAAAAATAAGCCTAAATTGGCTTTCTTTTAATGCCGTAAAGTATCGTAAAGCATTATTCTAAGTATTTTAAAAGTATGCTTATAAATAAAATAGCCTTGCTAGTCCTAGATTTAATCAAATTTATAATAAAAATTCGGAGGAAAAAATGAAAAAATTATTTACAGCATTCGTGTTGCTCATGTTTTTAATGAGCATTTTTTCAGTAGCTTTTGCTGACGAAGAATCAGGATCTTCAGAGACATCAGATTCAGAAACATCAGAAGATGCTGAAACATCAGCAACAGGCAGCAATGCAGAGGAAACATCAAAAGAGGAATTAAGGCCTAAATTAAAAAGAGAGCTTATGGAAGCAAGGCCTAGTGTAGTTGAACTTAAAAGAGTCCGTGATGCTATAGAGGATAAATACAAGGCTTGTGTTGAAAAATGCAAAGGCAACAAAGGCGAGAACTGTGATACAAGATGCAAGGGCCTAGTAACAAGCGCAGAGAGATTAGCAGGCATTGAAGATAAATTAAAAGACGTAGAGCTTCAAAGATTAAAAGTATTGAAATCAGCTGAAATCAGCAAGCTTTCATCTTTAAGCAAAGAAGATTTGAAAAAGCTTGCTTATCTGAACAGGGCAAGATTAAAAGAGCTTGCAGGATTGGAGCCAGCCAAGCTTAAGGAAAAACTAGCTAATTTCAAGCTTGTTAAAATAAAAGAAATAAACTTAGCCAAGAAAAGAATAATAGCAGAATCAAAATTAAAGCAATGGAATAAAGATTTTGAAAATGCCAAAGACAAATTCATCAAAGAAGAAAAGCTTTACAATGAAAAAAAGCAGGAATTCTTGGCAGTAAAAGAAAAGCTGAAAGCATGTGAAGGTCAAGATACAGAAGAATGTAAAAAGCTGAATGAAGACGCATTAGCTAAAGGCAAGGTATTCTTGACTAATGCAGCCAACTTGGCAATAGAGCATTTGAACAAAATAAAATTAAAAGTGCAGTCATCTGAAAACATAGATGAAACTGAAGCAGCTGAGATAGTAGCAAAATTAGATGCCAAGATTTCAGAACTAGAATCTGCCAAGGAAAAAGTAGCGGCAGCAGCAACAAAAGAAGAGCTTCAAGAGGCAGCAAAAATAATAAACAGCATCTGGAAATCTGTAAAGTACAATGCAATGACCTATGCAGCAAGGGTTGTTCATGCAAGAGTTGGAGAGATAGTAAAGCGTTCAGAGAAACTTGAGGATAAGCTTCAATGTGCTGTTGACAGCATGGAAAACCAAGGCGTTTCAATAGATGAAGTTAACAGCTTGATTGATGACTTTAGTGCAAAGGTTGAAAGTGCAAGAACAAAATTCAAGGATGCAGAAGACTTGCTGAAACAAGCTCGTGAGATAAAATTAACAACAGATCCATCAGCTGAAAGAGCAGATAAGATAAAGTCTCTTGTTGATCAGGCAACCAGTTTGATTAACCAGGCTCAAAAAGACTTGAAAGACGCCCATGAACTATTAAAGAAAATAGTCAAGATGGTAAAGGCAAGCGGCGTTGAAATCAAGGATTGCAAATCAGACGAGCTGGAAGCTGACGAGATATATGACTTAGAAGATGTTTCAGAAGCATCAGAGCAATCAGAAAGCACAGAATCAGCTGAATCTGAAGCTGAAACAGAATCTGAATCAACAGAAACAGAATCCCAAACCCAGGAAGAAACAGGAGAGGCAGCCCAATAAGCACCTCTTCTTTTTTTATTTTTTAAGGAGAATAAAATGGAACAACAAAATAGAAACATGAATGAAAGCCTGTTTGGCAGCATGGAAGATATTGAAACGCCAGAACCTAGCTCAATATATGATATATATAGATTATGCGATGTTATTGCAGGCCAACCAGATAAAAAGACAGATGAAAGAATAGAATCTTTGGAAAATTTGCTTAGTTCAATAGCATTAGAAGCTTCTTCCTCACATGATTATGAAAGGCATGGAAAAGCAAGCTTGTTAATTGAAAATATTGCTTTATTAGAGAAGTCTGGTCATTATAAGAATCTTGGCAGAAAAGCTGCTGAAATCATAAACAAGGCAATACATGAACAATTGAAAAAGGAAATCAAATTTTATGAACTCCAAGAAAAGCATATTGATGGGTTAAACATGAGCCAGATTGATTATACAAAGCAAAGGCTAAGAAGAATAATTGAATATGAAGCGCAATATTTGGTAGGTGGAAAAGATGAATTAATCATGTCTGCAAATAGGTCTGCAGATGTTTTTTACTCTTATGCAGCAAGAATTGGCTATGCCAAAGTGCAGGTAAAGAAAATGCTGGCAAAAGATAGCTAGAAAATTTTATAAATAAAGAAAAATGGAGAATATGACATGAAGAAAATAATTTCAGTGGTTTTGCTTTTGATGCTTGTCTTGTTCATATTTGGCTGCTCAAAGCAGGCTCAAGAAAAGCAGGAAAGCAACGGCGAGCAGACAGAAATAAGCCAGGGTGTTAATGAAGTAGCACAAGAATCACAAGACTTAAGCTCAGATAGCGTGGATAATTTGGACAGCGATTTAGACAGCATTGCTTGGTAGAATATGCTATATGGTCCTGAAGAAGATTCGTTTCTTTTGCTTTCTTTTATTAAATCCTATGCTAAAGGCTCTATTCTGGACCTTGGTTCTGGCACTGGAATCCTTGCAAAAGAAGCAATGAAATATTCTAGGGATGTTCTCGCAGCAGACATCAATCAAGAATCTGTTTCTTACTGCAAAAAACAAGGCATTAAAGCTGTAAAATCGGATTTGTTCTCAAACATAAAAGGAAAATTTGATTTGATAATTTTTAATCCGCCATATCTGCCTCATGAAAAAAAAGAAAACCAAGAACATTCTTTAGTTTTGTCAGGCGGCAAAAAAGGCTCTGAAATCTTGAAAAGATTCCTTAAAACAGCCAAATCGCATCTTAAAAAAAATGCAAACATCTTGATAGTAGTTTCTTCCCTTACAGGAAATGTTGAAAGGCTGTTTAAGAAATATGGCTTTGGATTTGAATTGCTTAAAGAGGAAAAATATTTCTTTGAAAGGCTTAAGGCTTACTGCCTGTCTGTTTGATAATTATAAGATATTCCAATGTCGTTTCCCTCAATGGATTTTTTAAAATTTCAGATGTGCCGCAATCATTAATTACTTTTTCCTTGCTGCCAAGCTTTAAACCAATGTAATGCCTTTCCTTGCATTTATCATTTTTGAAAACCTGATAGACACCAATTGAATATTGGAACCTATCTGGAGTAAATTCCTCTTGTAAATATTCTATTATTTCTTCTGGCGAACCTGAGAATTTATGGTATTCGCGCTTGTTTATGTTGTTTATGAAACTAATTGCAATGTCTTTCTTAATGTCTAGTTTTTTTAATTTTTGGTTTAGGATTAATTCTTGCAAAATAACTATGGCATCTGTGTAATCTATAGCTCTGTCAATTGCCTTTTTCTTTCTACAAATATAATTCCATGCTGATCTTGCATTCATTTCTTGCACCATAATTGTTTATTATAAAAAGATTTTTAAATGTTGCCACTATAGGATTAATATAATTATGGGTTGAATACATTAAATATTCTGCTGGTTTTATGTACATGACACTAGAAAAAAAGCTGCTGGAAATTGGAGAGATTTATCATATGGCTGTGCTAATAAGAAAAACAGAAGATTGGCATAAACGGTATGAGCTTTACATAAATGTTGCTGAAATGCTTTCTGGCGATGATAGGAAAGATGATTGGGAGTTTATTGGCGGCTTGCCAAAGATAGCGATAAAAGTTGCAGCAGAACATTTGGCAGGTCAAGCGAGAAGGCTTATTGTTAATGGCATTGTTGGAAGGGCAAGAGAGGTTAAAGAAATATATGCTAGAGATAGGCATATTATCTTGGGCCATGTTGCTAGTTTTATGAATTCTAAATTGAGATATGCAAATAATAAAGACAAAGCTCTTAGGGTATTGGGAAAATATTTTATTGATGTAGCTGAAGTGGAATTAGCTCCTAATTTGGTTAAGAAAAGCAAGAACCGCTTTGCTGTTGATGATGCTGTATTGTCAAGCTATTTTGATAAGATTGTTTTTGGTGCTGTTTTGTATAGGAATTATGTATTGGGCAAAAATAAACCTAGATAGATTTGAGCCATGCTTCAAGATATTCTAACCCTGTTTATCTTTGTTTTTCTTATTATCCTTCCATTCTTCATTACATACAAAGGATACCATGTGCTTTAGCGCTAGGTAGACAACATTACATTTCCCAATCCCAAGATTCGTGGAAACTTTGACATTTCTTTATCCTATGATACTTCGGACTAAAGTCCGAGGAGGTTCATTTTTATTTTTATGTTAAGTATACAGTTGGCATGGTATGGCATTAATGCTATGATAAAATCTTTTTGTGTTAAATCACTTCCTATCTTTTTCTATTCTCAACTATATTAATCATGCCTCTATTTTTGATTATAATGTGGATGCTATCACTTCTTGTATGATGCTTTTGCTATTTTCAAAATATCTTTCAGTGATTTGCCCTTGTTGTTTTTTCTTACTTCAGCAACATGCGCCATCCACGGATTTATTTTCTTTGTCATAGTTTACCTCCCATTAATTTTATTTCCACTATGCATCTTTACTATTGGATTGATTAACCTTGAAATCAAAAATATCCTTTCTAGGTCTTTTTTTATGTCAAATGCACTTAAAGATAACTCACAGTAATTTTATAAGCCTTTTTATTACATATTATCATTATGTACAAAACAATAATAAAGCCAATATTCTTCAAGCTGGATCCAGAAACAGTCCATAATAGAATATTAAAGCTAGGCTGTTTCTTGGGCAGCAATATATTGACAAGAAGTATTCTAAAATTCCTTTTTAACTATGAAAACAAGAAATTAAACAGCAGTGTAATGGAGATTAAATTCAAGAATCCAATAGGCCTTGCAGCAGGCTTTGACAAAAATGCAGTATTAACAGGCATAATACCGGTTATAGGCTTTGGTTTCATGGAAGTTGGCTCTATAACAGCTGAAAAATGCTTAGGCAATCCAAGGCCAAGATTATTCAGATTGCCAAAAGATAATTCTTTAGTTGTAAATTACGGCTTGTGCAATGATGGAGCTATAGCAATACATAAAAGACTAAAAGGAAAAAGATTCAGAATACCAATAGGAATAAGCATTGCAAGAACAAATAAGGCATTAAACGAGCAGGAATCCATAGATGATTACACTAAAGGCTTTAAAATAATGCAGGATATAGGCAGTTACATAACAATAAACATAAGCTGCCCGAATACGCTTGATAAAAAAAACTTCTGCGACCCATTAAGATTAGACAAATTATTAAAAGAACTAAAAAAATATAAGCATAACAAGCCAATATTGTTAAAGATAAAGCCGGATTTAACTGAAAAAGATATTGATAAATTGTTAAGCATAGTTTCAAAATACAAATTCATTAATGGATTTATAATCAGCAATTTATCATCAAAGAGGAATTTACTAAACTTGAAAACAGAAAAGCACATAGTAAACAAAACAACAGGCGGAATAAGCGGTTTTCCAGTAAAAAAAAGAAGCACTTACTTAATAAGATATGTTTATAAAAAGACAAAAGGCAAATACATAATAATAGGCTGCGGCGGTGTTTTTACAGCAGAAGACGCCTATGAAAAAATAAAAGCCGGAGCTAATTTAATACAGCTTGTAACAGGTATGATATACAACGGCCCTGGCTTAATAAAAAAGATAAATAAAGGCCTTGTTAAGCTTCTTGAAAAAGATGGTTTCAATAACATACAGCAGGCAGTTGGCAGGGATTAAAAAAATGTCAAGATTAGTCTCATTGGTGAAGCAGGACGATACTTACACCAGCATATACAAGTCTTTAGATTTAATCAAAGACGAATTAACACACCGCATTAACCACAGAAAGCATATTCTAATAAAGCCAAACATGACAGCAACAAAAAACATCTATTCAAATACCAATGTAGGGGCAATTGAAGCAGTGCTGACATTTTTTAAAAACAAATTCAAGAACTTTGATAAGCTGGAATTTACAATAGAAGACGGCAGCGGCTCTGCTTTCTATGAAAATACAACAACAAAATCTGTATTTGAGCGTTTTGGTTATTATGAATTAGAGAATGAATTCAAGAACGTTAAAATCCTGACATTAGACGATTGCAGGGATTTTTTTGAAGTGCCGATAAAAACAGCCAAGGGCGATGGTTTTGTAAGAGTAGCCAGGCACATCAATGATTATGATTACAAGATTTCAGTAACTCCGATAAAAACCCATAATTATGCCATAGCAACATTGGGAATCAAAAACATGCTTGGCTACATAAAGCAGGAAGATAAATCATTAGTTCATGGATTAAAGCTAAAAGGCGCTCCTGGAAAAACAATATTTGATTACATACCAACATCCATTATTTCAAAAGCAAGAAGAATAATGCCTAGCTTAGTAAACATTGCATTTAGAATGTCTCCAACATACAGGCAGGGAGTTAAGCTTATTCATCATAATATAGCAAGTGTTGCAAAAGAAATATATCCTGATTTGGTTGTCTTGGACTGCTATTACGGCATGGAAGGCGATGGTCCAATAGACGGAACAAGAATTTATCTGGGGGCAGCAATAGCAAGTACAGATGCATTGAAAGCAGACGGCATTGGCGCCAGATTGATGGGCTTGAATCCAGAAGATATTGGTTACTTGAAACTGCTTTATGATCTTGGCCATGGGGATTACAGCTTAAAGGGCTTAGTCGGAGGAAAGATAAGTGATGTAAAACAGATGTTTAAGCTTCATACAAATTATGATCTGCAAAAAGCATGGAATAAAAAATGAAAATAATAATCGGCTATCCACCCATAAAAACAAAACAAGGAAGAACAGCTTTGCTAAGCCAAAATCGCCAGTACCAGGAGTTCCATAATAAAACTTATTTGTTTCCAGTTGTTTTGGCAACAGCAGCAACATGGCTAAAAAATAATGGCAATGAAGTCATATGGCTGGATGCAATTGCTGAAAAAATAAACTACAATGATTTTATATCTATCTTGGAAAAAGAAAAGCCAGATTTATTCTTGTTTGAAACAAAATGCCCTGTAATAAAGCAGCATTGGAAAATTGTCAACGATTTAAAAAATAAGTTCAAAGGTTTAAAAATTGCAGTCTGCGGAGACCATGTAAGTTTTTTGCCTAAAGAAACAATGGAAAACTGCAATGTAGATTTTGTTATTACATCTGGCTTTTATGATTTTGCTGTTGTTGAATTAGTAGAATCTTTAAAAGAAAACAAAAAAATACCAGAAGGAATTTGGTACAAGCAGCATAATAAGATAGCGAAAAATGGCAATTACAAAATATCAAAAAATCTTGATTCAGCCCCAATTATAGACAGAAAATTAACAAAAAATGAATTATACCAGAAAGAGTACAACATAAAAGGCAAGCCGTATGCATATATAATGTCTGCCAGAGATTGCTACTGGGGTAAATGCGCTTTCTGCATTTGGAATCACACATTGTATCCGAAAGGCTCTTTCAGGTTCAGAAGCCCACAAAATGTTTTCGAAGAAGTAAAACATCTTGTTGATGAAGCTGGAATCAAAGAGATATTTGATGACGCGGGCACGATTACAGTTGGAAATTGGCTTAAAGAATTTTGCAAATTAATGATTGGTTCTGGCTACAATAAAAAAGTAATTTATTCATGTAATATGAGATTTGGTGCTGTTGGTTTGGAAGAATATAAACTAATGAAAGAAGCAGGTTTTAGATTGTTGAAATTTGGTTTGGAATCAGCAAACCAAAAAACACTTGATAGAATTGACAAGGGCATTAAAGTTTCTGACATTGAAGAAGGTTGCAAGCTTGCAAAAAAAGCACAGCTCGAAATACACTTGACAATGATGGTTGGATATTTTTGGGAAACAAGGCAAGAGGCATTAAACACATTAAATCTGGCAAAAAAATTAATGCTTAACGGCCATGCTGATATATTGCAATCAACAGTTGTTATTCCATATCCAGGAACCCCATTGTATGAAGAAGCAATTAAAGAAGATATGCTATTAGTTGACAAATACGATTATGAAAGTTTTGACATGGCAAAGCCAATATTAAAAACGCCAGATATGGCGCCAGAAAAAGTTATGTCAATATGTGATTCTATCTACAGCAAAATTTTCTTGTCTCCTCGTTATATTATAAGGCATTTGAGCAAGATGCGTAGTATGGACGATATTAAATATACATTAAACGGCGTTAAAGCTGTTATCGGCCACATGAAAGATTTTGGCAAGTAAAACTTTATAAATCTTGCAATAAGGCATTATTTTATGATAAAAAAACTATTGCCCTTTTTAGGTATTGCATTATTTATTTATGTTTTGTATAGAATCGGCATTGAAAATCTGTATAATTCATTTAAGAGCGCCAATCCTTATTATTTATTGATTGCAATTGCCATAACATTCATTTATACACTGCTTCAGACCTGGAAATGGGATCTAATATTGAAAAGGCAGAATATAAACATTAACTTTTCTGAACTTGTAATTATGCAGGTTAAGAGCATTTTCTACGGGGTTATTACACCAGGAAGGTTTGGCGGTTTCATAAAATCTTATTACTTGAAAGAAAAGATAAATGCTGATTTTGGAAAATCAATTTCATCAGTTCTTATTGATAGGATATTGGATACATTGTCTGTTTTTATTCTTGCATTTATAGGGGGATTGTTTTTAACCAATAAACTTCTTGATTTAAGCTATGTTCTGTCCTTCGGATTTATTTTTGTAATAGCTATATCTTATATAATATTCAACAGGAGAATAACAAAAAGGCTTCTTGGTTTTTTTTACAATAGATTTATGCCAGAAAAATTTAAGCAAAATGTTAAAGAATCGTTTTATTCATTCTATGAAAACCTGCCAAAAAAAACTTCATTAATAATTCCTTTTCTAGCCAACTTTCTAAGCTGGATTTGCACTTATACAATAGCATATGCTGTTGCTTTATCATTGGATATAAAGATTAGCTTTTTTGTTTTGATAACAATGTACTCAATAACAACTGTTATCAGCATAATACCAATAACAGTCTCAGGGCTGGGAACAAGAGAAGCGAGCCTGATAGCATTATTGGCAATTTTTAATGTAGAAGCAAGCAAGGTTGTTGCCATGTCATTATTGGCATTTTTTATTGCAGGCATCTTGCCAGGTTTAATAGGCTTAATATTCATACTTAAAAATGGGAATCTACACAAAACAAGGTAAGGAAGCTGATAAGAATATTCAAGAATATCTTGGCATAGTTGTTAAAGAGATAGTTAAAGCAATACCAGATGTTGTTTCCATAATTCTGATGGGCGGTTACGGCAGAGGTGAAGGAGCTGTTTTGAAAAACAAGAATAAATACATGCCGGTTAATGATTTTGATATGTACATTATAACAAAAAAACTGCTTCCAGATAAGTTTCTAGAAGACATGGCAACGGACATTTCAAAAAAATTCGGCTGGGGTGGAAAAGCCCATGCAGAAGCCTTTGAAACAGCTAAATATAATTTTAAAAAATTCCTTCATATTGATATAAGGTGCCTGGAAGAAAACAAGCTAAGATACCTGCCTCCAACCGTAAGATACTTTGAAATGAAATATGCCAGCAAGGTTTTATACGGCAGAAATGTTTTAAAAGATTTTCCAGAGATAAAAGAAAACGAAATACCAATATCAGAAGGCCTAAGGCTTATTATGAACCGCTATATGCTGATGCTAATATCTTTCAGATTAGATTTTATCAAGAACAAAAAGTCAATAACCAATGCTGAGAAAAAGATCTTATTTTACTACATAGGCAAGGCTTACTTTACAGCATGCGAAAATTTACTAATGCTGGCAGGCAGCTTCAAGCCCACATACCAGTCAAGGGCTTACGAGCTTAAAAGAATTTACAAGAGCAAATTTCCAGAATTAGCAAAGAAATATCCTGAGCTTGTTGATAAGATGTTTTTTTATTTAAGCTACAAGGAAAAGATTCATGATGTTAAAAAAGATTTTGTAAAAGAGTGGTTTACTGCAAGAGATATGCTCGGAGATATAGCTAAGATGTCATTGTCAAGTCTATTAGGCAGAAAGATGGTAGCAAACAGCTGGATTGAGATATATAAAATAATGAGAGATTTTCTAGACTATCCTTATTTTAAGCCTTATGCAAGATTCTTTTTAAGAAAATACCACATGGACAACTTTGTTTTAAGGTATTTCTTGTCTAAACTAGCAATGGTGTTTTTCAGCTACAAATACTCATTAAGAATGCACGAAACATACAAAACTAAAAAATTAAAATATATGAGCCTTCATGATCCAGGTGTTAAGATATTAGCTTTAACTTTCTTAGTAATGTTCTCAATAGATGAAAAAGGCAGCTTGGATAAAAACATGATTAATCTGCTGAATAATGAGCTAAAGCATGTTTACATTTCAAAGTTCTCCAACGACTGGGAAACTGTAAAAATGGACTATCTATTTGCACAAAGAACTTATTTCCTGATGAGATTTGTATAAACCAAATAATCAGCATAAGAAAGATCTCTTGATTTATGCTCTTTCCTAAATTTAATCGCTGCTTTTATTATATTTTCATTGAGTTCCACAACACATTCTCTAAGATCATCATAAATTTTATTTGTCCTATCTTTACCAAAATCATTGAGAACAGACCAGTATATCTCAACTAGATTAAATATAGCAATTATAATAATATTTTCGGAATATTTGACATAAATAGATTTTTAAAGATAACTTTTTTTATTCATATCATGAAAACAATAGTGCTATTTTTAGATGCATTTAGGTTTGATGATTTGACTAGAGAAAACTGCCCGTATATTTATAATTTGGCTGAAACTGGTATTTCTAGCAGGATAAAAACACTTGCAGGATACCATGTTGAATATTCAATGCTATCTGGTTATTATCCATTAAAGCACAATGTATGGACATGGTATTATTACGACACGAAAAATTCTTGCTTCAAGTGGATTAAGCCATTAAAGCCATTGTTTAAACTGCTTGATAGGACATTTTTACGCAGCCCAATCAGAGCATTCATAAGTTATTCAACTATGTTTTTTAGGTACATAAATGGAAAAACCCGGTTTCTAAAAGTTAATGAAATTCCTATTGATAAAATAGAAAATTTCAACATATCTGTAGACAAGTTCTATACTGATAAAAACTCATTGAATGTTCCGACTTTATTTGATACATTGAGAAATAATGGAAAGAATTATTTTGCATTAGAATATCCTTGGGTGGCTACAAATAGAGGAATGAAACTGGCTTTTTTCAAGTCCCATGACAAGAGTAATTTTAAATTATTAAAAAAAATGTTGAAAGAAGATTATGATATCTTCTATTGCCATATATGGAACTTGGATTCTTTGCAGCATAAATATGGAATTAAAAGCAAAGAAGCACTGTCCCATATGAAAGATATTGATGATAATGTAAGAGGGCTTGTTGATCATGCAAAAAACATTGATGATGTAAATGTTGTGATATTCTCGGACCATGGAATGACACCTGTAAAAGAAACAATCAATGCATTGGAAGTAATTAAGGATTATGATGCAGAATATTTTCTTGGCAGCACAATAGTGCAATTATGGCTAAATGATGAATCAAAGTCAAATGAGATAAGGCAAAGGTTTTTAAAATTAAACTGCTTGGTATATGATGAAAAGAACATAAGCGAATTGCACATACCATTCAATAGGCCATATACAGGAGACATGCTAATAGCAGCTAAGCCAGGATGCCAATTTTATCCTGATTTTTTTAGGAAAGATAAAAATGCAATGGCCATGCACGGCTATGTTACAAAGAATGAAGATCTAGACGGCATTTTTATTGTAAATGGCAATGGTGCAAAAAGAGTCATTATAAAAGATTCATCATTGGTGGATATAGTGCCCACAATATTAAAGATAATTAATATAAAAACCAAAGAGAGATATGATGGAAAAGCTCTTATCTAATAACGAGACAATACTGAAGTTTGATGTTAAAACACTGAAAGATGTACATAGTTCCATAAGCAAAATATTCAATGAATTTAAGCTTCCAGAAGACAAGAAAAAAACAATCCTGCTAAAGCCTAATTTGAACAATGACATGCTTGCTTTGACTGGCGGTACAACTGATTTAAGAATAATTGTTGCTGTTATAATGGCATTGAAGAAAAGAGGATACAAGAAAATAGTTATTGGCGACGGCCCGAATACAGGAATATTCCATGCAAAGCTAGATGTTTTTAGCAGGCTAAGAATAAAGGAAATTGCAAAGAGATTTAATATTTCTTACATTGATTTTAACAATTCAGATTACATTGAACAATACATTGGAAGCCATAAAACAAGAATAGCAAAAATCTGCTACGATGCGTTTTTAATAAACATGCCAAAGATAAAAACCCACACAGAAGCTAAATTGTCCTGCTGCATGAAGAATCTTGTTGGCTGCAACATAGGCCTGAATAAAAGGGCTGTGCATTGGGATTTAACAAGAAACATTGTTGAATTAAATAAGATACTAAAGCCAGATTTGAATATAGTTGATGGATTGATTGCAATGGAAGGCGACGGCCCGAGCAAGGGGACTCCCAAAAAATTAAACTTAATGCTTGCTGGAAAAAATTCATTTATTCTCGACTATTATGTTTCAAGATTGACAAATATAAAAAATATCCCGTATCTTGATTATGCTAGAGAGCTAGGCTTGTTGCAAGAAGATGGTTTAAAATTCGATAATAAATATAATATTAAAAATACAAAAAGTCATTTTATCGTCAACTTCTTATTGGGAAATTATTTTGTCTTGCCTCGTTATTGGAAGATATTCAATTGGTTCTTTGATTTAAACGCAACTGGATATTTGCTTAGTGCACTAAACATAAGGCAAGACATATATGATAATACTGAAGTTAATGCTGAAATAAAAAAAATAAGCAATGTAAACAAGAATTTAGATGATATCTGTCCTGTAATGCTTAAAATTTCAGATAAAAACTTCAAGTTTGACAGCAAGTGCATAAAATGCATGTACTGCTACATGGTTTCTGAAAATATAAAAGCATATGGCAATATTGGTTTTTTAAAATCGCAGGAAAAAGTTTATTCTAGGTACTGGAATAATATTTAAATTTTCTCAATAAACAAACTCATAAAGTATAACAGCTGGCTGTTTCTGTTCTTGATCAAAGAAATATACATTTACAGGCCTAACTTTGTCCTGGTTTTCTTGGGGCCAGCTATAAGTCCATTCTGGAGACGGCTCCAATTTTGTTAATATCATGTATTTTGGCTTGAGCTTGTCAATCTTGCCTTGAAACTCTTCTTTTGTTGCTGTGAAGCCTTCTATGTTTCTTTCTGAATAATACATAAATTGCGGTTGGCCTGCAGCTATTGTATAATCAGTTTCTTTTGTATTCTGCTTAAGCCACTCGCCAGCATATTTTAAATGAATAAAAGAATCTTTCTTGTCTTTAATTAATGAATCTGCAAATGTTAACTGTGAGTAACCCCCAATAACAAGCAGAGCAATAATGATCACAGCTATTATTTTCTCATCTATTTTCAAATATTTTTTAATCACAAGGCATCCATGGGCTATTAAAAATGATAAAAATGGCAGCGTAAGCATTAAATAACGCTCTTCAACAACTGAAGTTATCAAGCCAAATATAATTATTGGTAACAAAATCCAGATTAATATAAATAATTTTTTCCTTATGTTTTCATCCTTAAAAATCAAATCAAGGCCCAGAAATAAATCAACAAAATAGCTTAATCCAATAATAAACAGCACCAAGAATAAACCCTTTAATATATAGCCAATATCCAAAATATACTTAAAAATCAAAACATCCCTGTCTGAAAAATAGTGCTTTAAGAAGCCAGAAACACCAGCACCAGATCCTTTGTAGGAAAAGAAATTTATGAAAAAAGGCGTTAGTATCAAAACTATTATAATTAGCATTAGCCACAATTGCCTGTTCTTTAAGAATCCAAGTTTTTCCTTTGTTAAAATGTAAATAAAAATAGGTATTAACATTATAAAAGAAGCAAATCTTGTAAATATACCCAAGCCGAAAAATAAAGCTGCCAAATAAATATTATACTTGTTTTTGTCATTAATATACCCTTTCCAGAAAAAATACAAGCCGCCAGTCATGAAAAACAAATCAGGTGTATTTGTTAATAACCTTGATGTAAAAAACAGCGCAAGCCAGGAAACGCTCAATGCAAAAGCAGAAATTAATGCATATTTCTTGTCGAACATCTCTTTTATCAGCAAGTATGTAAATACAACAGCACCTACCGAAAGCAATAATTCAACTATTCTCAGCGGGAATTCTGTATTGCCGAATATTTTATACAAGAATGCAAATATCAACGGCAAAAAAAACGTTCTCCTAAAATAATAATCATCATTCAAATAGCTTAAATTCAAGCCAATTCTCTTTGCCATGTTCAGGTAAGAGCCTTCATCATACCATATGGCAGTATTGATGTTGAAATATTTTAGCCTCAAGTAAAATGCAAATATCAATATAGCAAAGAATATGTACAAATGATATTTTTCTAAAAAATCTTTCCCTCTCTCTTCTGGATTAGTATTTTCCATCCTTTTTTATGCTAAACTCATAAATTACTTTAATGCCCTTTTCATAAACCTTGATACGGCCTTTATGGTTTTTTCCTGGCTCAACTATTGCTATAAAGCCGATGTATGGATGCAGGTATAGCTCTCTTTTAATTATGCTCTGGTCTGCTTCAACTTCAACCCTCGGCTTGCATTGGAGTAGCCTGTAATCAGTCATTATGTTAAACTGGCTGGATGTTATTTTTTCTACCAATGCAGAGCTTTTTATTGTTCTTGGCATTTTAAAGATTAAATCCTATCAGCAATGTTGCTTCATTATTTCTTAAATCAATGTTAAATCTGTTTACAAGGTAATTATGAACATCTATATTTGGAGATGATGAAACAACAGATTTTGCTTTTACTTCTGGAAATGGCACTGCTGGAAATATGCCATTTTTTACTATTTCTTTAGCAGGCTTCCTAAATCCAGAATCATGAGTTAAAACTAAAGTAACATCTCTTTTTAAGGATTCAATTACACCAATATTTCTTTCTTCTTCCAGCTCTAAAACTTTCATCCTGTCACCTTCATTTAAAACATTGAAATTGCTTAACCCATTTACCTGCTTTAAGCCATCAATAATAAAATCTATTTTTTCCATGCTTATATTGTCTTTAGGAGTATTTTTATAATTATCGCTTAATTGCATCTTTTTTCTGGAATAAAACATTTCTCATAATTTTCCTTTGCAATTGGCATGGCAGTTTCTACTAAAGGATAATACTCTGTATTTTTAGCTACAACAATAGGATATATTGATGGGATTTTAACATATCTTTCAATTGCTGTTTCTACTGAATCAAGCCCGTATTCTGTTATTGGCTCCATGCAAAATTCTGGTTTTTGGTCATGTTCTACTGCATGAAGATTAAAAACATGATAGCCAGGCGATTTTATGGTTGCAGGCATAATTATTTTTCCTTCAGCCAAATAAATAAGAACTCCTTTAAATAAAATGTCTGAAACTAATTCTAATTTTATATCATTGGATAAAAATCTCTTTCGCATTCCAAAACAATCTACTATATTTTTAGCACCTTTTATATCATGCTTTAAAATATAAGCAGCCCTATCCAATTCATTTTCATAAATGCAGAATTCAAATGTTCTATCAGTAAACTTTGCAGGCCCTAATGGCAGCATCAGATTATTATTTTCTGTTTTGTCTGAACGATACACTTTAATATCTTTAATAGTATCCAATAAATGGCTGTTTAATATCAGCAGGTTGTTAAGTACATTTGTAGCATAATCCATGTAGGGTAATAATGCATTTGAGTTGACTGCCTTGTTAAGTATGGAAAGATGCAGGTTGATCAGTCCTTCTAGATCTTCAAAAAAATAAGGCGAGCCGCTTTCATAAATGACTTTCACTTCATCTTTCAATTTTGCATCAAGCTCTAATTGCATTTTACTCCCCAAAACATGCTTATTTAGAAGTAAGCCAGAAAATATAAACCTTTCTATTTATAACTACTTTAGAATTACTACAACTATCTTTTCATCCAGTTAAGGAATGTTTTGGCATATTCTGGAAACTTTAACCAAACAATTGGAGAAACAGCTGTTAATCCATTTATTATTGTTCTTGGCCTGAAATAAAATTCTTTATATGCTTTTCTTCTTGTTTCAAGAATCTGTTCAGCACTATAATCAGGATATGATATTGCAACATCTCCCTGCTCTACTTTTTTCCAGTCAGTTGTTATGAGCCAGTTGTTTTTCTTTGCTAAATTATAAAGTTCAGATCCTGGAAACGGAGTTGCTATGTAAAATTGCACAAAATCTGGATTTATTCTTTTGGCAAAGTTTATAGTTTCTATATCCCTTTCTTTGTTCGAGCCAGGCAATCCAAGAATAAAATGCGCAACAGTCCTTATACCATATTTCTTGCAAAGTTCTATTGCCCCTTCAGACTTTTCTGTTGTTATTTTCTTGTCAATATTCTTTAATACATCATTGCTTCCTGATTCAAGCCCGAATGCCATCATTCTGCAGCCAGCTTCTGACATTGCCTTTGCAAGCTCTTCATCAAAAACATCAACCCTGTTTGTGCAGAACCAAATGCAGTCCTTTAATTCTTGAGTATTCTTAATCATCCCGCACATTTTTAACATTCTTGGTTTGTCCAAAGAAGCCAGTTCATCCCATAGCATCCAGTGCTTTATTCCTATTTTTTTTAAAAACTTAAACTGTTCAATCATGTATTCAGCACCATGATACCTTGCTTTTCTCCCCGACATCAATGGTATAATGCAGTATATGCAGTTAAATGGGCACCCTCTTCCAGATCTTACAAACATCCATTTTTTTCCAGACAATGGATACTTGTATTCAGGCATTAAATCATATGCAGGCATCGCCAAGTTATCCAAATTTTCCTCCTGCCATATGCCGCCGTCAAAATCATCAAAAGCAACACCAGCTGTTTTTTCTTTGCCTTCTAATATGGCCATGACAGGAGTTTCAGGCTCTCCCCTTATGCAGTAATCAATAGAGTCATTTTTCAAAACCTCTTTGAAGTTGGCAGTTACATGCTCGCCGTACATTATTATCTTTGAACCTGTTGTTTTCTTTATTTCTCCAGCTATGAATATATCATTTTCAATTGTTGGTGTTGACGTATTTATTATGCTATAATCTGGCTTGAAATCTTGTATCATTTTAATGCAGGAATTAAAGTCTATGTCTGATCCTATACAGTCTATAAGCTTTGTTTCATATATTGTTCTAACTTGACCAGCTATACAAGCCAATGTAGCAGGTGGAAAATTTACCAGCCATGTATCTGACTCTGACTGGCATCTCCCTTCTCTTGTATACTTCCTGTCTGATACTGATGGATTTAATACTAGAACTTTCATGGTGATATTAAGAACAATATGTTTTAAAAAGTTTTTTGTTCTGCTGTTTTCTCTAGCAAGCCTAAAACATGTTTATCAGCAGCCTGTAAATGAATTTGTAGCCTATCCTGAACAATGAAAGCTGAGACTTGCCAAACCTTCTTTCATACTCATGGCTTGGTATTTCCATAATCCTGTATTTCTTCTTCAACGACTTTAAAACAATTTCTTCCTCTATGTCAAAATCATTTGCTTTTAAATCAAGCTTGTTAAAAACATCCCTTTTTATTGCCCTAAATCCATTCTCGCAGTCAGTCAGCCTTACATTAAACCTGTAATTTATTGCAAGCTGCACCAAATTGCTTCCTAAGTTTCTAAGAAAGTTTGAAATTGTTCCATGCAGTTCATCAGATCCTCCGAGCATTCTTGATGCAATAACCAAATCTGCTTTCCCATCCAATATTGGTTTTACTAGTTTAGGTATGTCATTTATTTCATGAGAGCCATCAGCATCAATAAACAAGATTATATCCATGTTTGAGTGGCTTGCAGCTATTTTCAATGCAGCACCCTTGCCCTTTTTGTCATCCAAAACAACCCTTGCTTTTAATGAACTTGCAATTTCCCTTGTTTTGTCTTTGGAATGGCCGTCAACAACTATAATGTCATTGCAGTATTTTGACGCTTGTTTTATTATTTCCTCAATGGTCTTTTCTTCATTTCTCGTTGGTATTATAACTGAAAATTTGTCTTTCATTTTTTTAGCTTCAGGTTGTTTAGATCATAAATATATGCAGCATCCATGCCGTACGCTTTAATAACATAATTTGGAACAGACTTTTTCTTTAACTCCTCAAATTCTGGAAAATCAGCGTCAACGCTGTTAGGATTGACAACAGCATACCTTACTGTTCTGTTTCCAGGCCTGAAATATTTTATAAATTCCCCAAGATTTGGCCTTCTATCTATTTGTTTTCTTGCAGAGTTGATAAACAAATACAATTCATAAGAATCTTCCTGCCTAGTATAATAGTAAATAACCTCGTTGCTTGATATGAAGGTTTCATTCTCACCAAGTATATTGTTCAACCCATTTGCTGTCTGCTTTGCTGCTAAGCCGTACACATTTGTAAAATACCTCAATTTATCCTGGCTGCATTCAGGCCCGTTAAAAACACATAACAATTGATTTTTTGGAGTGAAATGCGGAGATGCGCCAATGGCAGTTGAAAAAGAAAAGATAGTATAAATTATTATAAAGACTAAAAACATGGCTCTTCTGTTGTTTATCTTGAACAGGTTAAATATGGAATAATCTTTTTCTGAGAATGTTAATGCCATTATGAATATTATGGCTGGGCTAAATATGTAAAATACCCTTGTATAATTCAATGCTGTAAAGAATGTTAATGTAATCAAAAACAAGCCAAATAAATACAGTAAAAACTCCTCATTCTTGTCTTTCTTGCTAAATGCAAGTTTGATTAGAGTATATACTGAGAGTATTATTATTATCAAGTCTATTTCATTTAAAGTTATTAAAAAATTGTATATGTCTAATAATATCTGCCTGTTAAATGACATGAAACTATGCTCTGGATTTACAGCGCTGTATTTTTCTATCACCAAAAAGAGATTTTTAAATTTGTATTCAAAAGAAAACAAGATGGCTATGGCATAAGCAACACCAGAATAAACAGCAGCTTTTACAAGATTGCCTGGTTTTTCATCATGCAATATTTTTTCATTCACCTTTAAGTTCAGTTTTTTTAATATAATTTTAATTAAGCTTAATGCTTCATTTTTATATTTCTTTAATGCAATTAATGCAAGGAAAACTAAAAATACTCCTGCTGGCAGTTTTGTCGCCAATGCAAAGCCAAAAGATAATGCTGCCAGAATTAGAAATAATTTTTCATATTTGGCATTTATTTCTTTGACATAAAACTTCCACAAGAATATTAATCCAATTGCCAGAAAAAAATATTCTATAGTATCAACATGTATCCATCTTGACAATAGTAGAATAAAAGAAGAGAATGAATAAAATGCTATTGCAAATATTGAAGCATATTCATCCAAGAGCAGCATGGCTAGTATGATGATTGCAATAAAAAAAAGCAAGCCAAAAGCATACATCGGCAGGCGGCAGTACTTCTCAGCATTAACCATCTCTCTTCCAATTAAACCAGGCCTGCCAGGGTAAAACATCGGCTGTATTTCAGTCACCTTTGAAAAGTCTTGGCCAGAAAGCATGCAGCCTAATCCGATAAAATAATTTCCCAATCCAGGCTCTCCCTGTCCAGCCAAACCAGGGTAATAAGAATGCGGATAAAACCAGAGAAGCGCTGTTGGAATAGTTGTCATGTCATCATTCCAGTAGCTTTCCTCAGAAAAATGGCTGAATCTTACAAATATACCTAAAGCGATTATAATTATTAGTATAACAATTGATGTTTTGCTGTATTTTTTTAGGAATCCCATTGCGAATTAAGTATATGAATGGTTTAAAAGCTTTTGTTGGATAAAGTGGTCATTTGGTTGATTCAATTCTTTCCCAATCATCTTTGTAGACAATTTTTTTTGGTATTATTTTGTCAGCAAACATGAGGATCCATGTATAAAATCTAATCAAAAACAAAAATAAAGTCCAGATGAATTCTTTAAGTGTTTTTGGATAGCTTAATGCAAAGAATGTTCCCTTTTTTATTTCGTTCCAGAATGTTTTTACGCGAGGCATATCTGGAGCATAGTATCTTAGTTTATTGTGGGAGGCATTTGTCCTTTTTCTCTGCTTTATGAAATCTTCTAAGTTTGTAGGATTTTTTACATAGACTTCTGCTTCTGGTACATATTTTATTGAGTAGCCCTTTTTGTAGAAATAATATGGTGTTATTGAATCTTCTGCAACATCTGGGGGAAGCTCTTTTACTGTACCATTGTTTAAAAAGGCAAATAGATAGCCTGACGTTTCAATAAAATTGCTTTTCTTATTCCATTCTAACCTTGATATTTCATGAGCTGCATCATAAAGCAAGTGGGACCAATAGCCAATCATATTGCTTCTTTGGTTTAATGTAACTGGCCTGCCTGATATGCAGCCTACATTTTTGTCTTTGAATGCACTTATAATTGAGTTTATTGCTGCATTATTAAGGTATACATCACCATCTGTTACAATTATTATTCGACCCTTGCATATTTGAAAGGCCTCATTTAGCGCATGGACTTTGCCTTTTCTTTTATCCTTGTGAAAAATTACATTCTTGTGCTTTTTTTGGTATTCTTTAACAATGCTCTCTGTTTCTTCATCAGGAGCGGAAATTATTAATTCATAATCTTCTTTTGCTTTTTGGTTTAGTATGGAATCAATTGCTTTTTTTATTCCAGGCTCCTTAAATGCTGGTATTATTATTGACAACATTTTTGAATGCCTCCATGACTGTTTTAAGCGGTATTGTTTCTGCTGCTTTTGGATCAAAATCACGCCTGTAGAAATATTCCTTTAATTTTGGAGAAACTATCTTTGTAACCCTGTTGTAGCTGTGGATTTCATACGGTGATGTGCAAATGAACAATGCAATCGTTGGTTTTTTCAAGGCAGTTGCAATTTGCATTGGCAAGCTGTCTTCGCATATTACATATTCGCATTCTGCTATGTCATTTATATGCTCTTCCAAGCTGATTTTTAAGCCTAGGAATCTTACTTCATAGCCGAGCTTTTTTATTTCAGTCGCCAATGATTCATAATTGTTCCATTGCTTCATTGGCCATTTGGTGTTCCTTTCTAATGGATTTTGTATGCCTACAAAGCCTTTTTTTGTATTGACCTCATAATTCAGGATATATTCCTCTCCATTGAACTTGAAGCCCAAAATAGAGAACATATGGTCCTCGTAAGATCTTCTGTTATGCCACTTAAGCTCATCTGCCTTATTCTTCCATCTTGGATCGTCTGCCTTTTCTTTGTTAAATTTTCCACTTAAAGAAATGTCTAGCCAATCTGTATCTTTTCCTTTATAGTTAATAAAGCCATTATCTGCATAGAAGCCATAAAATTCTTTTACTTTGTTATGGTTCATAAGTGATGTTGCAAGTATGCAGCATTCTAGTTCTTCATCCATATTTAGGACAATATCATAATAAGTATCGTGAGCTTCGTTTAAGGATTTTTCAGTTAACACTCTTTTGATGTAAGGATTGTTTTTAAGCAAAGGAGTTCCTTTTTCAGAAGTAAACCATGTTATACTGTCATTTTTAAATTTGTGCAATATGGGGGTTGTCCTTACTATATCACCTAATGCTGCAATTTTCATTATTAATATATTTCTCATACCTTATACCTCACTTTGTCATACCAGAGTTTAAATGAGACAGGCATAGACCTATAGATGGGCTTTGCTATATTTTCTCTGCTATAATCAAGAGCTTGAACAAATCTTCCAAATATTTCTGTAAATATCTTATGATTGTAATTGAAATCAACTGTTTTTTCTTTGACTAGCCTGTCTAATAATCTTGCAGGTATTGCTCCATATTTATTTTCTGTTACTTTTCCTCGCATCAAATTCAAGATCAGATTCAAATAAGCGTTCTTTTTCTTCAGCTTAATATGCTTCCACCTGTCCCAGTAATTTAAGTCAGATGCTGAATCCTTTCCATTTTTTATTATGCCATCACTTATTGCCCTTTCATATAGCGGAGTTCCCTCAAAAAATATCAGGTTATTAACAGACAGATAAAAAGGCTTTGGCAGTTTCCTTATTAAATTTATTGAAGCAAGAACATCTTCCTTTTCCTCATAAGGATTGCATGTCATCATGTCATACATAACAGCAAGCTTGTCCTTGAATTTATTAACAACATTAGCGCATTTTAATACCTGCTCTGCTGTAATATGCCTTTTGTAAACATTAAAATTAACATTGTCAGACCCGGATTGAATTCCAATTATAATGTCTGTCAAGCCGGCATCAACAAGGCATTTCATTTTTTCATAGCTTATTCCTTCAGCGCTCATTGAAGCTGGTTCAGCTAGGCATTTGAATCTTATATTTACTTTTTCCTTGTATTTCTCTGAAAATTCCTTTATCCATGGCAGCGGCCTTACTAAAAATGTCTCATCCCTTATATCAAAAACCTGAATACTTTTGAACTTATTTTTTAACCTTACAAATTCTTCAATGACATAATCAACTGAATGTGTTCTTAGAATGTCAGATTTGTCCTTGTAAAGTCTTTTTATTATGTGGTTTGTGCAGTATGTGCAGGATAAAGGGCATCCTCTTTGAGTTTGGAAGAATATCATGCCCCCAAGATGCCTTTCTTCAAACAATATTAATTTTCCATTTTCCAAAATCAGCTGTTCTTCAATGTCATAATCGGGATGCGGCAGAACATCTAAATCTTTTGGAGGCGATCTAACATGATTTTTAAATTCCTTGCCGTTTATTCTTGTCCATAAATTTTTTATTTCATTTATGCCTTCTTTTTTTTCTAACTTATCAGCCAATTCAACAAAAGTATCTTCTGCTTCACCAATGCAAATAATATCAGAGTGCTTAAAGCATTCTTCAGGAAAAAAAGTAGGATGTGGCCCGCCCCAGATAACAGGAATATTCATGCCTTTAGCTAAATTTATCAGTTGTATTGCTCTATTGCTTGTTGAAGCCAATGCGTTTATGCCAATTAAACCAGCAGTTTTAACACGCTCTTTAACTTGTTCAAGAATAGCATTTGAATATAATTCCGAATAATTTTCTGAATAAGGCAAAAATATTATCTTGACATCATGCTTAGCCCTCTTTAAGCAGGCAGAAATTGTCCTTAAACCTTGATCTGCCGGATATGTTGATGTGGATATTAATGCTATTTTCATGTTTTAAATTTTGGAAAGATATTATTAAAAACCTTTGGTTTGTTTTTTATAATAAGCCAAAATGTTATTTATCTTTAAGTAGCACCATAATATATATATATATTAACAATACTGATTTACTTAAGAATGGCAAAAAAGAGGAGCAGCAATATTGCATTAATGTCAGGTGTCTTGATTCTGGTCTTGGTTTTAGGTTTTATTGTATTCTTTACCTCTTATGAATTGAACATAACTGGTGCTTCTTTTTGGGATAATCTTTGGGATAAGCTGTTGAAAATAGACAAAGCTGAACTTTCTGGCAAGGCTATTACTGCACCAACTACAGCAAAACAACTTGCGCCAGTTACAAAAGCTGCTACAAGCACGTATTATAGTTATGCAGATATAATAGCAGGCCAGAGATCTGATAGTGCTGCTAGTTCTGCTGTCAGAATATTCCTTTCCTCTTCAGGCACTTTCCAATCAACACCATCTTTCCAGTGGAATGCCTTTGGCTCTGGAAATACAAATGGAGAAGTTGTCTTAGCATCATGTGATACAGATGGTGATGGCATGGATGAAATAATAGCTGGAGCAGAACAGGGTTCAGCAGCAAATATTATAAGAATATTTGATTACCAAAGCACAGCACCCTCACAGCAAATAACATCATTTGGTTCAGCAACTAAGGGCATAAACATAGCCTGCGGTGATTTTGATAACAAATGCATTGATAAAGATGGTGACAATATATGCGGTTCCTTTATAGGTGGTCCTCCTGTTGATGGTAATGTGCTTTTGATGCATATGGATGAAGCAAATGGACCAGTTATAGCTGATTCTTCTGGGAATAATAATAATGGCAATGTTATTATACGTAGCGGAAATGCTAACATAATTGGATACTCTATGCCAGGCACATCAGGCAGTTCATTGTATTTTGACAATAGTTTTGGATATTGTTGTTCTGCAACGAATCAAAATAGAACATATATTAGCGTGCCTGCTTCTACTTATGGCATTTTAAGGCCGCCCTGGAATGTAACGATAGCTGCATGGGTTAATCCAACTCAATTTGCTAACCCATATGATAACTATGTTATTGACAAGTGTAGGACAACTACAATTTCTGGACAAACCCTTTCATGTGGCGCTTCAGATTATGGATTAAGAATAGGTTCATATGGGAGGCTTGTTTTTAATGTAGTTTTGAAAACTGGTGCTAGTACTGCTCAAAATTTTGAAGTTTCTACCTACATTATGAAAGTAAATGAATGGCAGCATATAGCTGGTGTTTATAACGGCTCTGGATTATACCTTTATTATAATGGCAATGTAGTAACTAATCTTACAGATAATCTTGTTAAAAATAGGCAGATAATTACTCAAAATACTGGGCCATTAAGAATAGGAAGTGCAAATGATATTATGGGTGGTCAATATTATTTATATGATAACTCCTATAATGGCTATATTGATGAAGTTGCTATTTATAATAGGTCTTTATCTGCAGATGAAGTAAAACAGCTTTATCAATCCACTATTAAGGATTGCAATGATTATGATAGCAAAACTTATCAAAATGCACCTGAATTATGTGGCGATGGTGTGGACAATAATTGTGATTTTGTTGAAGATGAAAACTGTGCTGAGATTTGTCGGCAGGGATATGTTAGATGCAACTGGCAGAGCAATTACAACCAACCTATGCGTTGTGGCGTACAAGGAAATGGTGATATAACTTGGATTAATGAGGGAGAGAATTGCAATTTGCAGAATAAGAAGTGTTATGCAACAACTATTAAGCCGCAAGTAGGTTATGAACTTGGTTATGGGCTTGTTGGTTGCGTTGGTCCTAACTATATCGAGCCTGATAGACGAACTGTTTCTAATGAATATGGCCGTATCCAGTTTCCTGAGGGTATAAATCTTGTAGATGGTGTTAATGTATACCCTGATTGCATTTTCATCTATGATGGTTACATTAAGGTAGATGATGCTTTATGCCCTGAATTAGCATCTATGGTGCCAGCAGAGGTTAGTTTGTCTGTTAGAGAGAGGAGTCTGCAGGGTGGAAGGGTGAGGTACGATAGTAATGATGATGGCATTTTTGAAAGTGAAATTGCTGAAAAGACAGTGGCAATGTATAGTGCTACTGGTCAGGATAGTATTTTAATTATAAATTTTACTTTAGGTGGCTTTTCAATAGCGACTACTGCTCAGGCTTCTACTAATTCTGGTTCTTCGCAGGGTGAGTGTAGTAGTAAAGGGGGAAATACATCAGAGAGTTGTTCAAGTACTTGTAGGAAAGAAACTGGAAATACGTATGATGGCATAGATAATGAATGTAACAAGGCTGCAAGTTATGGTCCTTTGGATAATTGTTGTGCGCAAGGTGGGAACCAAAATTGTAATGAAAAAACTGTTTGCGAAGGTAAAGATAAGTATTTACAATGTGAGGGTAATAAGGTTGTGAGGTATCACTCATGCAAGGATTATGGTAGTAAAGGTAACCCCTTTGATAATTGTAATGGATGTTGTAAGGATGTAGTTCGAGATTGTGCAGATATAGGAGATGGCTCGGTATGTAAGAGTTATGCAAATACTGATGCATACTGTTCTCCTCCAGAAAAACCCTCGGAACCTATAGATTGCGAGGGGAAGGATAAAAAAAGCTGTAATAGTCTTTGTGATCAAATTTCAGGTTTAAATTATCCTCCTTTTGGCTGCCCTTGTCCTTCTGGGACATCTTGCGAGAAGATAGGAGATAGCTATATATGCAAGGGTAGGGATTGTCCTCGGGGCAGTAGCGCATTTAAGTCTGTGACTGGAGTGCGAACGACTAGCGGAGAGTGTGAACCTGAATGTGATGAAAAATGCCCTGGCGATACAAATGTAGGCAATGGATTAGGCGGTTGTTGTGATGGTAGTTTTGGTGGTGATTCAAGTGGCGGCAAAGAAGGTTGCGATTGCCCATGCGGTGGTATTAGGGGGCAATATCCAGTTTGTGGAGCTCCACGAGTAATAGTATGTATGACTAGTTCAGTTGCTGCCTGCTCATGCTCGGTTGACCCGACTCAACCTTGCTGCCCTGATGCTTATTGCGGGGAGTTTGGTGGACAAAACTGCAAGGATTGTCATAAAGGATGTCCTAACCCAGGGTACTAGTTTTACAGTTGATTAATTAAGACTAAAAAATATACTATCTTTATTTTGTAGGATGCTTTAAATAATTTTCCATATAATGTATTACTTTATGAAAAGGAAATATAAGGGTTTCATCGCTGCAGGTATTGGACTGGCTACGGCTTATTTTGGGTATAATCTTTATACTACTAATTTAGCAGTTTTATATAATAATATAGAAAAAAAAGAAGGAATTCAGAATAGTTTACATGTTAATAAAAAAGAAATAAGAGACTACAATCTAGATGAAATTGTGAGTAGTTATCCAGAGTCTAATTTAGAGTTATTTAGTATTAAAAAATATTTTAACGATTTTATTGATAAACTGTCAAAAAATCAAGGCGATCTTTCTATTTTAGAAGAAAAAAGTATGATTCTTCTGGATCAGTTGGAAAAATTAGTTGAATCGGGATTATTGCCCCTTACTCCAGAAGAGTATTTAGATTATGTTGAACCACGATTAAAGAGTTTCTTTTTGGATTGCATTTCAAGTGCAAAAAATAAATATTTATATGAAGGCGATACAAAAGCACTTAGTAACTTATCTGTTTGGAGTAGTACAATTACTAACTTTCTTTTTGATCATAAGGATGATCTTCAAAATGTTATAACAATTGATGATGCTAAAGAAATGTATGAGCATATCAAATTAAAAAATGAGACTACTGTTGATGAAATACAATCAGTTAAATCTTTTATTAAATTAGCATCGTTATTAGATCCAGATGACAAGTTGAACAACTTAAAGGCTGAGTTGGATAAAATATTAGATAAGGAAGTAGAAAAAACTTTATCTGGTGATAGATTAAAGCTAATGTTACATAAATTAAAAAATGAGGTTCCATGTGGAAGATGGGATAACTATGCATATTGCCATTGGGACCCAAAGGATTATGGTCTTAGGAGTACAATATTAGATAAAAATTTGGCATATGACTTTATGAGGTATGAAAAAGAATCTGATGAGGTTGGTGCAATAGAAATATTCGAAAATAATAAATGTGAGATATTATCCAATCAAGAGTATAATAAAATATTTTTAGATGAGGTTTTTACCTTTGCTAAAGAACATGGTAAGTGGAAATTTATTAGGGCGGTTAAAAAAAGTTTTAATGAATATGCTGCAACACCGATATGCAGCAGTCTTGATGCGTTTTCTATGAAGAGATTACAGAATATTTTAGAAAGTTTAGATAACTAAATACAAATATTTGAGTCATGCATATTGACTATGAAAGAGAATGGCAAGAAAAGAATTTATTGCTGAAGTAGAAAAATACAGGAAAGAGCTTAATCTGGATGAGTATGGGAATTAAAATAAGAAGAATGACTTAAATTTAGAGTTATTGTGAAGTAATAATTCCTTAAGGAAGGTTTAAATAAATTTCTAATAATTTAATGTGATGAAAATTAAGAACAAGAAGTTGCTGGTTGCTGGCAGTATGATAATTGCAGCATCTGGCCTGATTATTACTTCGATACCAAGAAATACTAATAACGGAACATTAGAGCAAAAAGTTTCTAATGAATATTCGAATAAGAGCGGACAATGGATAATTTCTAATTCATATGGTGGAAATAATAGCACGAAAATTATTGAACCTAAAGGAGAAAATGCATTATCTTGCGGCAGCTCAGAATTAGAAAAATTGATGAATTTACCCCACGCCGACATTGTAAGCTACTTTTCTAGCCTGCCCCATCATGAGCTGATGGATATTCTTACTTGCGACCAATATGGTCCAGTATTAACTAAGGATATATTAAAAGACATATTTTTTAAGAGATATGATCCAGAAACAAAATGGAAAGAGATGGTTGATGGATCTCCTGAATTGATTGCAGAATTAACTATGCTCGAGGATATACTTGTAGACAATGGCGAATATAGTTTCGTGTTTAATTTTAGAATGAGCTTTCTTAATGCACTTTATAACCACGTTGGGGAAATCGATTATTTAGGCGAAGGAGCTTATATAATATTGAATCGTAATAAACGTTTACTATTGAAACATGTACAACCTCAGTCGGACATTGATGATGTGGGTGCTAAGCTCTTAGGAGAATACGCTGAATATGCAAAAAATAAATACTTATATAATGATAATAAGAGGGCTATAGCTGGTTTTTCTCTACGGAAATCTAAATATGGAATGGATCCTGAACTTAAGGTATCAATTAGTGATACTAAAGAGTTGTATAGGAAGATTATGCAAACTACGCCAACTATCGAAGAACTAACAGGTGTAATATGCCTAATAAAACGATCGCTTCAGTTTGATGAACTAGATCTTATAAAAAAAACACTATATAAATTATTGGATGAAAGAATTGAAGAGGTTTTAGATCCGCTTAAACGAATGAAGTATACATTATCTAGTGAAATTTCACAAAATGAATGGGATATAACTGATTTTGGTTTTCAACCATCAGCCATTCCTGGAGCTTATTGGAGCGCTTTTCATAAGAAAGATATAAATGAAGAAAGTGCTATAAACATATTTAGAAACGAATATGTTAACATTTTATCTAATACTGCATATAAACATGAATTTATAGATAGGGTATACAAATATGCCAAGAAAAACAACAGAACAAAATTCACAGAAGAAGTTTCAAAGTATTTTCCCGAGGTTAGAGAAAACAACAATTAAAAAAATATGCTGGCTTAAGAAATAACAGCCCCATAAATCCCTATTATTCTCCTAGATGCTGTCTCAAAAGCCTTTGGCATGTAAACTTTCATGTCCTCAGCTAGTTTTCCAACAAGGCCATTAACCTCATCATTCTTAAAAGAACCAATGACTTCATTTAATTCATAAATTCCATCAGCAACCCTGCCATCAACAAAATGGATTAATGCAGATTCATATCTCATAACATTATCAGTATTTTCTCCTAGATTTAACAGCAATTTTCCCTTTTAGAAATATCCATTAGGCAGTAGTTTAGCCCTTTTGATTTGCTTGGTAGTTTTGCTAATGATTCCATATAACAAATACTCACTTACCCAAAACTTTATAAATCTTATTCTTAAAATAAAGCATTACCCGCAGTACTACATTGGTGTAGGAGGGAATTTATGAATAAAGAATCAATATTATCAGCATTAAAGGAATTAAGGGAAAAAAACCAAAAAAGAAATTTCTCCCAGACAGTTGATTTAATAGTAATTCTAAAGGGCCTTGACTTAAAAAAGCCAGAGCACAAAGTGGATTCTTTTATAGTTCTGCCTAATCAATTCGGTAAAAAAATAAAAATATGCAGCTTAATTGATAAAGAATTAGTTCAGCAAGCAAAAGAAACATTTGACAAAGTAATAACAAAAGAGCAGTTTCCATTGCTAAAAAAGCAGGAAATCAAGAAGTTAGCAAGAGAATTTGATTTCTTTGTGGCTCAGGCAAATCTAATGGTGGAGATAGCAAAATACTTCGGTAAATCTTTAGGTGCAAGGGGGAAAATGCCTAATCCGAAATCAGGGTGTGTTGTTCCTCCAAATGCAAACTTAAAGCTGTTGTATGAAAAACTTCAGAAAACAGTAAGGATACAGGCAAAAAGCGAGCTTGCTGTCAAATGCCAGATTGGTAAGGAAGCATTGCCTGATGAAGAGCTTGCTGCAAATGTTTTAGCTATATATGATAACTTGATCAAGATTTTGCCGGGTGAAAAGACAAATATAGCAAAAATTTTGTTGAAATTTACTATGTCCTCGCCAATAGGAGTAAGAGATGAATAAAAAAATAAACACAAAAAAGAAGAAAGAAGTTGAAGGCATAGTTTCTTATATTAAAAAATACAAAGCCTTTGGCATCTTAGACCTTGAAAACATGCCTTCTGCTCAATTGCAAAAAATGCGCTCGCAGCTAAAGCCCAATGCATTGATATCCATGTCAAAAAAGCGCCTGATTAAGATAGCATTAAACAATGTAAAAGCAGACAAGCAGAATATAGATGCTGTTATAGAATCAATAAAAGGCATGCCTGCATTGTTGTTTACAGACGATAATCCATTCAAGGTTTACAGGTTGATAAACAAGAGCAAGTCTGCAGCGCCAGCAAAGCCAGGACAGACATCGCCAAATGACATCACAATACCAGCAGGTCCAACACCCTTTGCCCCAGGTCCTATAATAAGCGAGCTAGGCCAGTTAGGCATAAAAACAGAAGTAAAAGAAGGTAAGGTTGCTCTCAAAGAAGATAAGTTGTTAGTAAAGGAAAATCAAGTAATATCAGATAAGGTTGCTTCATTATTATCAAAACTAGGCATAGAACCAATGGAAATTGGATTGAATGTCATTGCTATATACGAAAATGGTACAATTTATAAAAAGGATGTCTTAGCAATTGATGATATAAAAGTCATGGCAGACCTAAAGCAAATATCATGGGACGCATTAGCCCTTGCATTGGAACTTTGCTACATTGACAAAGACACAATAAACTTGCTGATATTAAAAGCACATCTTCATGCTAATGCATTATCATTAAAAGCTAATATTAACGGAGGGTAAAAATGGAATTACTGTATGCAGCTTTGCTTCTGCACAAACTTGGTAAGCCTGTAAACGAGGTCAGTATCAAAAAGGTATTGGAATCAGCTGACGCTTCAGTGGATGAAACTAAGATTAAAGCATTGATATCTGCGCTGGCAGACATAGACATTGAAAAGGTAATAAAAGAAGCTTCAATGCCTGTAGCAGCAGCACCACAAGCAGCAGCAAAAACAGAAGCTAAGGAAGAGAAGAAAAACGAAAAGAAGCCAGAAGATGCAGCAGTCGGATTGAGCAGTTTATTCGGTTGATTCCGATAACTGTTTTTTTCTTGTAAATTGCTGCTAACCTTTTGATGTAATATGGTTTCTATGTAATTTTATTTTCTAATCTCTCGCTGCCTCCAGCAACAACATCCCTTAGAAAGCTCTCTGCTTTGTGTTTTAAGAATTTATTATCATTGTCTTTTAATATGCTCAAAATATGGCTTCCTTCCTCTTCTAAAACCTTGCGCCTTTTAGAGCTATCACCTTCACCATAAGCAATGAAGTAACCACACTTGTCTTCCACAACAAAAGCATAGTATTTTACCATATATTTATGATAAGAGTAATATTTTTAAACCTTGCTCTTGTATTTTTATCATGCTTAGTGAAGAAGAAAAATTAAAGTCTATAGAAAAAATTAAACTTCTAAAGGAAGAATGCAAAAATATAAAACAGGAGTTTGAAAAGGCAAAAGAACAGCGAGAAATGCATTTTCAAAAGAAGGAATCATTGAAAAAAGAGATAAGCACATTAATTTTTAAAATAAGAAATGTCAAGGGTCAAAACGACAGCGTTTCAAATACAATAAATCAGCTGAAGCAGCAAAGGGATTCTTACAACAAAAAGGTAAAAGAGCTGATTTCTAAAATAAAAGACCTTAATACTAAAAAAGTTTCAATGTTAAAAGGCAGTCTTGTTAATGTAAGGGGAATTAAAGAGCAGATTGATGATTTGGAAAAGAGCATAGAGATTAACGCTTATAAATATGATAAAGAGCAAAAAATTACTGAAAAAATTAAAAAATTAAAAAAATTATACAATGATAATCTAGGTCTTGTAAAGTTAAGTGATGAATCAAGAAATATTTCAAATGAAATAGATTCTTCAAAGAAAATTGCTGATGATTTCCACAAAAAGCTTGATGAAACAATAAAGCAGTCAAAAGGCCAAGGGTCTGAATTCATGGAACTTTCTAAGAAAATAAGCCTGTTGAAACAAGAGCAGGAAAAAGAATTTGAGGAATTCAAGAAATGCAAATCAGAATGCAATAACTTATTCAGCAAGTATAAAGAAAAATCTAATGAGATCTCATCAATTAATGCATCAATAAGCTCTGATAATTTGCAAAAAAGAAACATTGAAAAGGACCAGCAAAAAAAAGCCATTTCTGAAAAAGTAAAATTGGTTAAAGAAAAGCTTAAAAAAGAAAAGAGATTAACAACAGAAGACTTGATAATTCTGCAGGCCGATGAATCCAATTAATTTTTTCTGCTTCTATTGTAAAGTTCTTTTATGTCATCATAAACAGGTATATTTCTTATTTTGTAGATATAGCTTAAAAAAACCCACACAAATGCGACAAATATTCCGGATAAAAACTGCCATATGAACAAATGAAGTTTACTGAACAAATTGCTCCCATATTCAAAATAAGCATAAATCAAAAAATCAACCCTGATTATGTTCGCTATGAATATTATTATCGAGCCTGTTAAAAATAATTTAACACCATTCTTAAAACCCAAATCTTTAGTAAGCAGTATCAGCAATAAAAGAAGTACATAGGCCAATGTAGCAATGCATGCTGATATAAACTTTAAAACAATATTATTTATTATAATAGCATCATTGGTTATTATTGGTTTGTACGAGCTTAAAAAAATACTTGAAACATATAATGTTGGTTTTAGCAATAAAATGTAAAATATGTCTATTGGCAGCAAAACAATAGCTAATGCTATGGCTATTCTTGCAATTAATTTCTTTTTGTATTCCATATATAATATTTGCATACAAATACTATTTAAATTTATTTCTGTAAGCTTAGATAATTATTTAAATCAAAGCAAGGATTAAATCTTATGAAGAACATATTTGAGACAACATTAATCATACTTGTTATTTTTTCTCTTTTGATAGACAAGCAGATTGCATCTTTTATAGCAAGCAACAGGATTTTAATCCTAAATCAATTTTTTACATTTATTGTAAACTACATATCAGCAGAAATAATCTTGGCTATACTGTTAATCTACATTATATTCAAAAAAAGAAAACTCTTGAAGCCTTATATAGTATCTTTGCTGTCTTATCTTGTAATAGTAAATGCATTGAAATATTTAATAGCTAGGCCAAGGCCATTTATTGCATTAGCTTTAGAAAAATTGCCAGATATAAGCTATGCTTTTAGCTCATGGAATGCTTCTTTTCCAAGCGGGCATGCTGTTGTTTTATTTTTAATGATTCCTTTCATCGACAATAAATATAAGCCATATTGGTTTGCTCTAGCAATTATCATAGTTTTGTCAAGAATTTATGTTGGATTCCATTATCTAAGCGATGTCATATTTGGTGCTTTGCTTGGTTATTTAATCGCTAAGACTAGCATAAAGTATTTTAGCAAGAATTAACTAATTAGATGGTTTAATTTTTTAATAGAAATCATTTTTTTTATTAATATACATTTTCATCCTTGTTAATTTAAAAACGCCTTTTTTTGCCAATTCTTGTACCTGGGACTTTTCCCGGAATCATGTTCTACCTCAATTTCAATTAGATAATCCATATCCATTTTAGAAGGGAAAGCTTTTATTTACTTTGCGATCTACTGTTAAAATCTTTAACCTCAGATGCCAAGAAGTCTATATACTCGACACCAGGGGTGTTAGGTTATGAGTAGTTCACTCTTGCATATTCAGTAAAATTTAGGTGTTTTATTAAGAAAAATGTCCAAAGACTCTTGCCTTAAACCCTGGCAGTAAGGGCATGTTTCATCATCCTCATGAAAAGACCTGCAGTTGTTGCATTGTTTTCTTGCCATTAAACATAAGTGATGAATGCTTTCTTTAAATAGTTTTGTCTTTTTCAAAACATAATGTTGTAAAACATATTCTGTAGAATATATTAAGATTTTTTCATTAGCTTTTTTTTTAAAAATAGTATTTGCTATTTTATAATGAACCTTTTTTAATGATTTTTTAGCTGAGAAAAATTTTTAAAAAAACATATACCCTACAATAGTGAAAAATAAATCTTTAAATAAACTACCTTCATGAAAACTATGATTTAAAAGTTAAAAAAACCATAAATAATGCATCAATAAGACGTCTAATGCCTGTTTTCTATTATAACCTTAGCTTGTTTACACTAATCTTGAACAAAAAAATTTATCCCTAGTTTTCTGTGATAAAATGTATACATCTTTTAGTAATAATGTTTATATAAAATCCAAATCAGAACTAACAAGAATTACAAAAAATAAAGGAGTGTTTGAATGGAAAAAATATCATTAAACAAAATGAATTCTTTATTCATAGTCTTTACTACAATAAGACGCGCAGCAAATTCGCAAGGGATTTGCAAATCTCTGAATTTACATAGGGATTTGAAAAAAGTGGTGGATATAATATAAATAAATTAGGGAGGAGTAAAAAATGAAAAAAACATTGAGTGTTCTGATTGCAGCAATGCTAGTTCTAAGCTTGCTACCATTTGTTGCAGCAGACACACCTGGTGTTGGTACAGGCATAGGTATCAACATAGACCCTGTTGACTTCGTACCATTAATCTGGATGGATCCTGATTCTAGGATATTCTATAGAAATCCAGCAGATGGCAGTGGGGAAGCAGTTGAAAGAGTAAACAACTATGCTTTTGAAGGAGAGCAAATAGTATGGGATGTCCTGGTAATGGACAAGAATGGCATTGAAAAAATAAGCGATGTCTATGTAACAGTCGGCACAGTGCAAGGAGTTGGCAATGACATAGAAGCAAACTGTGATATTGGAAGCTTCAGTGACCTACAAGACATAACAAACTTCAATGCAAGAATAGGCGAAGAAATATTGACAGAATTGGATGCAGATACAATGGCTATCTACACATGTACATTAACTGTTGAAACACCAAATTCAATGTACGGTGAATATTGGGTAGTAGCTGAAGTCGAAGATCTTGATGGAAACCAAAACACATTTGATGAGAATGAATTCTGGTTCTTCAATCCAATAATTGCATTGGCAATTGATGGAGACATAGACTTTGGCCAAGTATTGCCTGGTTCAATGGCTTATTCAGACACATTGACAGTAACAAATGACGCTGACGATGGTTCAGGAGTCTTGCTAGATATGCAAATATCAGGTACAGACTTTTATGACCCAAGTTCAAGCGGTGCAAAATGCCCAGTAACAAACAGATTGAAGCTAAACAATGGCGGTTCAGCACCTATATATGACAACGAAGGAACTACAGATCCTGCAGAAACATACGATGATGTCGATAATGGTGGTGTAGATAGTAGGGCAGACCAGAGTGTATGCGATTCAGATGGTGGTTCAAATGACGACCTTGGTGAAGAAGGTATAGATGGTGATGATGGTGTAGATAACCTATGTTACTTCGCAACCAACGGTGCCTATAGCACTGCAAATGATGTAACCAGAAGAGACATTGAAGGTTATGTTGGCATATCATACGCAACAAGCGATGATGACAACAGGGACCCGATAATCTCAAGCACAGTTGATACAGATAGAGTAACATTAGGTACAAAGAGTTACTTCGCAGGTAACGTATTGACACCTGGTGCTGACATATCTGTTACATTCAGGTTGTTATTGCCAGAGCCATGTAATGGTGGATTCTCAGACGGCCAGCTATTCTTCTGGGGAGAAGCCATATAAGAAAACAAGGGGGAAACCCCAATTTTTTTCTTTTTTTTAATTAATTAAAACAGAAAGAATTCAAAAACAAAGAATTCATGTTCATCAAATCATAAATTTAAAAAACAAAAAATAAAAAATCTAGGGGTGGTAAAGATAAGAGTGGTCAAAAGGAGGAATAATGAAAAAAGGGATATTAAAAATAGGTACAATATTTTTGTTAATGATCTCGTTAATCTTAATAGTAGCAACCATTTCTTATGCAGAAAAGATTTCAGCCAATAGCGGCAGGTTAATCCATCTTAATAATCTAGCAAATTTCATTCAAGAAAGAACAAGCTCTGTTCTAAAAGCTGATGTTCGCGATAGTCAAGGAAGGGTTTTTCTCTTAGTAAAATCCCAAAATCAGGATAATGATAAAGTAGTTCTTAGAATGGACTTGAGAAAACCAGCTGTAAATTATTATGCCTATGAGATGACTGGCTATGCAAGAATAAATTACAAGATAACAAACAACGGCATTTTTGTTATAGATCCAGTTCCAGATTCAAGAGGTTTCTTTCATAAAAGAAGAATAGGCCAAAAACCAACCATACAAGAAACCAAGCTTGAAAATGTAACAATAACCTTCAATAACAGCCTAATATCCATAAAATCAGCCTCTTTTGAGGTAAAAGATTTACTCCTAAATTAAAGTTAATAAAAAAAGCATTGTTTTCTATGGTTAAACATATATGTTATTTTCCAATAATATTTAAATAAGGTCTTATCATCTATAATATAAATAAAAGGTGGTGCAGATTAAAAATACATATTATAAAATAAAAATTACTTTATTCACTAATATTTTCACTAATATTCTTTATAAAAACAATAAAAAAAGAGGTGGTAAAATATGAGAAAAATAGTTTGTATTATGCTTGCGGCTATATTAGCCATGATTATGGTGCCGTTTGTTGCAGCAGACACACCAGGTTCTGGTATAGGAATAAACCTTACAGTAGACCCAAGCGCTATAAGCCCTTATATCTGGATGAATCCTGATTCAAGGATAATGCTTAGGAGCGGTGCTGGGGGCAGCGGCGAAGCCATTCAAAGGGTAAACAACTATGCCTTTGAAGGAGAGCAAATTGAATGGCAAGTTCTGGCAATGGACGAAAATGGTGTTGAAACTATAAGTGATGTTTCTGTTTATACAGGAAGCAGCCAAGGCATCGGCGATAACCAGGAAGTTACGTGTGATGAAAATACAACATGGGTTGATGGTGATGACATAACGCTATTTAATGCCATGGTTGACGGAACATTATTGACAGCATTTGATTCAGATACAATGGCAGTTTATCAATGTATATTGACAGTTATACCATCAATGTATGATGAATGGTGGGTGATGGCCCAAGTTACAGATGCTGATTTTAATACCGATGTATTTGATGAAAATGAATTCTGGTTCTTCAATCCAGTTGTAGCATTGGTAATTGATGGGACAATGGACTTTGGTTCAGCCTCGCCAGGAACAATGGCTTATTCAGGCACTGTATCAGTAACCAATGATGCAGATGTTGGCTCTGGCGTCTTGTTGGATATGCAAATATCTGGCGAAGATTTCTACGACCCAACATCATCTGGTGCCAAATGCCCAGTAACAAACAGATTGAAGCTAAACAATGGCGGAACAGCTCCATCATATGAAAATGAAGGCGTTGACATAGCTGCAGATCCAACTCTTGCTGGCCGTTATACAAGTGGAGATCAAAGTGACTGCGATTCCCCATCAGATGCAGCTTACCAAGATGCTGCAGATGTTGGTGATGCAGATGATTTAGGTATAGAAGGAATAGATGGCTTTACAGGAGTAGACCCATTGTGCTATTTTGCGACAAATGGCGCTTACTCATCAGCAAATGACGCTGATAGAAGAGACGATGAAGGTTATCTAGGCATAGCATACGCAACAAGCGATGATGACAATAGAGACCCAATAATAACCAGCACAGATGCAGCAGACATCATAACTTATGGTGGTGTTGAATACTTTGCAGGCAATGTGCTTGACGTTGGCTCTGACCTTTCAGTAACATTTAGGGTTTTGATACCTGAACCATGCAGTGGTTCCTTCTCAGAAGGCTCTATCTGGTTCTGGGGAGAAGCCATATAAGAAAACAAGGGGGAAAACCCCAATTTTTTTCTTTTTTTAAATGTCACTAAAATAAAACAAACTTAAAAAATGTTAATTTGTTATGATATAAGCTATACATCATTTGTTAATAATGTTTATATATCTTATGAACTCATAAAAAGAATAAAAAAATAGGTGATTCTATAAAATAAAACAATAGGAGACTATTACATGAAATTAAAACACTTCATAATAACATTGTTCATTTTAACTGCATTATTAGCATCAATTTTGTCAGTATCAGCATATTTTAGGGATGATTATTGGGAATGTACTTCACAAGGCGAGGCTTCCCAAGGGGATGCATACGGTAGAAGGATTGGTGAAATTTGCGGTTCTGATTGCTGTATATTATGTGTTAGCCCTAATGTGTTCCAGGATTGTTTAGGTTCAGAAGCAAGGCCAATATGCATGTGTGGCAGTGGCAATCCAAATGATTTCCAGCCGCCAGAAATAACAATTTTATCACCGCTTGCAATGGCATATTCTGTTGATGATATCCTGATTAATGTTCAAACCAATGAAAAATCAACAATAAAGAGAAAAATAGACAATGAAGATATAAGAACAATGTGCACTGGCTGTACTTCTGCCCAATACTTAAAATCAAATATAGCACAAGGCCAGCATAAATTATTCATAGAAGCAACAGATCAAAATAACAACAAGGCAAACAAAACAGTTTATTTTACAGTTGATTCATTGCCGCCAGTAATAAAATCAACAAAACCAGCTGATGGCTCTTATGTTAATAATACTTTCAATGAATTTTCAGTAGATTATGATGAAAACAATGTTGTTTCAGTAATGTTGAATTACAAAAGTTCATCAGAATCTTCTTACAGGCAGGTTGCATTAGGCGGCTGCCCAAGTGGATTGTCCAAATCCTGTGAGACTTTAGTAAACCTAAATGAATTTGCAGAGGGAACAGAATTAGATTATTATTTTTCAGTAAGCGATGCATCATCAACTGTAAATTCAGCAGTTAGCCAAATAATAGTTGATAATTCAAAAGCATTGCTGCCTTTCATAATAAACTATCCAGTAGATAACGCAATATACGGAACAAAAAACATACCATTTGATTTGAGCACATCAGACCTATCTAGTTTCTATTACTCAACAGATGGCATTAGATTCAACAGGCTATGCAGCAATTGCAAGACCTATACAAAAAATGTAACATCAATAAGAGACGGCATTTACGATCTGCTAATCAGAAAAATAGATGCTAATGGAAATCATGATCGTTATGTTCATATAATGAAGGATACAACAAAGCCAAAAATAAAAAAAATCGAGCCAGATAACAATGATGATGTAAGCAATGGTTTATTCTCAGTTATATACACAGAATCTTATGCTAAAGAAGTTTCATTGTCTTATGGCCCATTGGGAAATGAAAACATTGTAACAAAAACAGACTGCCCTAGCGGCAAATATGTTACATGTGAATTTAGTGATATTGATTTAAGCCCTTATAATGGTCAGCCAATAATGTATTCATTTGCAGTTAGCGATTATGTAAGAACAATAAATTCAAAGGTCTACACTTTAAACATTGATACAGTGGCTCCAGAATTAACAGTTAATAATCCAATAAATAACGGCTTATATGATAATTCGATAATATATAATATACAGGTATCTGAGCCTGTAACATTAGAAATAAGTGATAATGGCGGGAAGTTTTCAAGATTATGCAGCAATTGTGTTAGTTATTTACAAAAAAAATCTTATACTCTTGGCAATCATAACCTGATTATTAAGGCAACAGATCCAGCAGGCAATGCAGACCAAGAGGCAATTGGTGTTGTGATATTTTAAAACACTTTCTGGGGCAAAAAAGGGGCTTGACCCTGCCATTATTACTTAAGTTTTATCGTCTTTCTTCTTTGCAAAAATTGTTAATAAACAATTTAATTTACCAATTAAAAAATTAGCATCTTTAATATATTCATTTCACATCATTAATATTTATAAGCAAAATAAGAAAATTTATCACTACTGCTGTAGATACTATACAGATTTATAAGGTTTAACCGCTTCTAAATTACAACGAATACGAGGTAACTTTATGATGATTAAGACATGCTTAGCATTATTCACATTGATATTGACTTTGGTGTCAATTGCATATGCTGCATCACCAACAGAGCCAACAGCATTGCTGCCATTAAACCAGACAGCATTAAATTATATTCCGGAATTTTCTTGGATAAATTCATCAGATATAGACGGAGATGCAATAACTTACATCTTGGAATTTGCAAATGATTCAATCTTTGCAGCAACAGTATTGACAGCAAATACAACAACCTCTTTAAATGTTTCAACTCCAATTTTGCCATCGCAAGGAATATTCTACTGGCACATTATTGCAACAGATGGTTCATTAAATGCAACGTCACCAGATGCAAGGCAGTTTATTTACGATTTTACACCGCCAAACATAACAAATGAAACTAATTCCCCTGATCCGGTCTTTAATGTAACAGACGTAACCTTAACCTCAATAATCCAGGATAACCTGAATGAAAATGTAACAATATCATCTGTCTGGGTGGAAATAGATTACAATGGCTTGATGTTAAACTACACAGCATCAAAAAATCTTGATGGAGTTTATTCATATACCATAGATGATAAAAACCTCACAACAAACCAGACAATAAACTATACGTTTTATGCTCTTGATTCAGCTGGAAATGAAGCAAAAGGAACAACAAAATTCTTTACAGTCAATGGAACATTATTATTCATAAATCCTTCATTGCCAGATGGATTGAACAATTGGTATGTGACAAACCCGACAATAGAGCTGAAAACAAATTTGGATGGCGTTATAACATACAAATGGGATGAGCTGGCGCAGATAAATTACACAGTTCCATTTAATGCCTCGCAGATACTCCCGGTTGGTGGCCAGCAATTGCTAAAATACTGGTCAAGAGATTCAATAAATACAATACTAGAGCCTCAAAAAAACTTCACAATAAAAATTGATTTAACAGATCCAGCATTAATCTCGGCATACCCAGCAAACAACTCGGTGATTGGCGATATACAGCCGGTAATTTATGCAATAATGGATGATACTTATTTTGATAATTCCCAAATAGACACATCAACAATTACATTTGTATTCGATGATCTTTTAGTAGCCCATTCAACAGCAGGAGCAACAACAATTAACATAAGTTATTTGCCAGCACCATTATCAGCTGGCGCGCATAATGCAAGCATAACAGCAGCAGATTACGCTGGAAATACTGCTAGCTATAACTGGACTTTTACAATGGATATTTCGCCAATAAACCTTGCAATGCTTAATCCATTAAACCAAAGCTATAATACGAGCAATATAAAATTAAATTTAACAGCAAACAAAACAGTTGATTTTTATAAATCATTGGACAATTCTGATTATGTTAAAATATGCAATGACTGCCAGGACTATGAAAAGCCTTTCTCATTTTCAGAAGGCTCGCATTTCTTAAGCATCAAGGCAGTAAACGGCGCTTCTAATGAAGAACTTGCAAACATAAGCCTTTTTGTTGATACAGTATCCCCTCAAATATTTGCAACATCGCCAAACAACAATGCATTTATTTCATCAGGAAATTTCAGCATAACTTACAAAGAGCTTAATTTAAATTCAGTTAACTTATATTACAAGCCAAATACATCATTAATATACAGTAATATTTCCTTGTTGTGCAATTCATCAACATCTTTGAACAGCAACCAAGACTGCTCAGCAATAGTGGACTTATCCCCTTATAATGGAGCAGCAATAAACTATTACTTTACAATCTCAGATGGCTTGCATTTAACATCAAGCAGCCTGAAAAACTTTACAGCAGATACATTAATTCCAGCAATAAATATAATATCGCCAGAATCAGCGAATTATAGCATTAGGCGAGTTAGAATAGACATGCAAACAGACAGCTTGTCAACCATGGCTTATGTGGATAATTTTACAGAGGTAGCACTATGCAATTCCTGCAGCTCTTATAACAATACAAAATCATTCAAGGACAGTTTGCATAACATAACATTTATAATAACAGACAAGGCTGGAAATAAAAATAATGTTTCATTGAACTTTTTCGTGGATTCAAGAGCCCCAAGGATTAGAAAAACATCACCATTGAACAATAAATTTTCAAACGGCAATTTCAGCATACAATATACAGAGAGCAATCTAAGCAAGGCAAGGTTGTTTTACTACACAAATCCATTAGCATTGACAGAGGTTATATTGCCATCATGCCTTTCCGGAAAGAACCAAGACTGCTCAGCATCATTAGACATGTCAGCTTATGAAAATCAGATAGTGTCTTTCTTCTTTAACATCTCAGATTCAGTAAGGGAGACAGAATCAAGAATAAACAATGTAACAATAGATACTATCAGCCCGGCATCAGCAATAATCTCTCCAGCAAACGCAACATATTCATCAAGTTCTGTTTTATTGAATATAACTTCAACTGAAAATTCATTTATTTCATATTCAGACAACAATGGAATTTTCAAAGTCTTGTGCTCATCATGCAGTTCCATATTATCAACAAAGTTCTTTGATGAAGGCTCTCATTATTTAACAATAAAAACCATAGACAAAGCTAATAATATTGATCTAAAAACAGTTTCGTTTTCAGTAGAATAAGCATTTATCATTATTTTACATAATAAACATCAAACATTAGGAAGATGCCCTTATGAATTGCTGTTCCCTATTTGAAATTGAATAAGGGGAATAAATAGTTGGAGTTGATTAAACTCTCAAATAAAAATTAGAGATTTTTTATTTCATATAATTTCTCTTCTAATTTTTTGCTATAGTATAACAATACCACTATAATCATGACAACTAAAAAAAAGAGCAAATCTGGTTTAGCAATGTTTAAACTATCTGGTAATTTATCAATTAAAAATACAGATATTATCGCAGTTCCAATCAGAACAAGCATAATATTCTGATTATTTAATAAATTATTATATTCCAAATCTTTAATGTTCTTTTCTTTTTGTTGACCATCAATCATTTTATTTAACATCTAAGAAATATAAAAATCCTATGAGGGCAACAATTACTCCAACAACAAATCCACTAATAGTTAAATTCGTACCTAGTCTAAATATTGGTGTTGTAATCATTAATAAAACCCCAATTATCATAGCGATGATAGAAGTTACTTTTTGACTTGCCATATGTCTAAATGGATATAACAAATTATCACACTCCCTTTTAGTATTAAAAAAGTTATTTGATTTATTTAAACCTTCTTTACTATAGTTTTGTAGTAAATCCATAGTTTCAACATCATTTAAACGAATATAATTTTATAAATGTATATGAACAAAAAACTAGCATGACAGATGTACAGCCAATAATCAATTGGGCATATGTATTAATTGTTTTTTTATTTGGTACCGCTATTAATATTATTATACCTTTTCTATTAGCCAAAATTTCTAAAAAATTTGCTGGCATCTTTGGTTTAATCTTTGAATTGACAATCCTAATTATATCTGTCTTAATGGGGTCAGCATCATAAAACCATTTCAGTTTATACTTTTTGTGATTTTAGCACCCTCTTACTTTGCAATTTAAAAAAAGAAAACACTTTTATACTATCTCTACTTTAAATTTTAGTGTAAATTTAAGGAGCAATTAAAATAGAACATCAACAATGGGATAGATATGCTGAAAATTATCATGAAAATATAACAAGTCCTTTGCAGCAAGGTATAGATAATCCCATATATAAATTAATAGAAGGCATGCCAAAGACAGAAGAGCTTGTAGTTGCTGATCTTGGTGCTGGAACTGGAGATTTGTTATTTTTCCTTTCAATGCAGTTTAAGCGGGTATACGCAATAGACTTTTCTGAAAAAATGCTTAATATAGCCAAAGAAAAATTTATTGGCAAGAAGAATATAACATTCAAGCAAGGCGATATAAGGGATTTATCAAAACTGGGTTTAAAATTAGATATAGCAATAGCTATAAATTCGATACTATGTCCTTCTATTAATGATGTAAATAAAATATTGAAAGAAGTTTATGATTCCCTGAAAAGCGAAGGTTTATTCATCGCAATATTTCCAGCAATGGAAGCAGTATTATACCACTCTCTGCTTTTATATGAAAATGAACTTAGTAAAGGCGGTGACGAAGATTTAATTATTAAAAATATAAACAGAAGGGTTGGAAAAGAATACTGTTTTATACCTGGTATTTTTAGAGACAAAGATGAAAAACAAAAATTCTTTTATAAGTTTGAACTGGAAAGAAGATTAAAAAATGCAGGATTTAAGCATATAAAATTTAAAAAAGTCTATTACCCTTGGGGTCAGCATGGTGATTTTGAAAGTTTTCCCAATGAAACCATGATGTGGGATTGGTTTGTATTTGCTAAAAAAATTTAACCATGCTAGAAAATGACAAGTAAGATAATTCTTATTGTGGATAATATTGTTACTACTTCTTTCAAAAACAATTCTGTCTTTTTAAATATTGTTGAACAGCAAAATAACAATAATTAATCAACTATCTTTTACCAATATTTAGTAAAAAAAACTTGCTTTTAATACATATCTGTGATGAATATTAATAGTGTTTATATAGAAGCCAGATTCATAATTATTGCCCACACTTGGTGGTGTTATAACATAACGATTTAGAGGTGATAATAGAGGTGATAAAATTAAAGGAGAATAATGCAAATGAACAGAATAAAAACAATCGCTCTCTTGCTTGTATTTATCATGTCTCTGGCAATGCCTGTTTATGCATTAACAGCCTCTATAGGCAATGCAAGGATGATTCTAAATTACACATTGGAAAAGAACAAGGAAAATATTCTAGAAAAATCAATACTAGTAAAAAACGTAAATGACATGCCTGTTTTGATACAGTTAAAATCAGAAGGGGATATAAAAGACATAACTACTATATCAGAAAACAATTTTACACTGGCAGCCAAGCAAGATAAGGATGTTAAGTTCTCAATTAAGCTGACACAGCCAGGAGAGATAACAGGCAAGATTAATGTTTTCTTTAGCGATACAGAAGGCACACAAGCTGGTGCTGTATTGTCATCTAGCATTATTATATTTGTTCTTGGAGAAGGCTCAGTTACGCCAAGCCCAAATCAGACAATAAATCCAATAATAAAAAATAACACAATAGACAATCCAGAGAATAAAACCCCTGTTACAGTTTCTGTTGGCGGAACAGGCAATGTAATTATAGAAAAACCAGAATCAGAGGTTAATACATTGTTCATAGCATTCATTGTTTTAATGGCAATAATACTTTTTGCAATCATTATTATTATAATAAAAAGGAGTTAAATTATCATGAAAAAATTAGGATTAATATTTTTATTTTTATTAATAATCAATGTTGGATTTGCAGCTGATGTTGCTTACATACTTAAAAATCCAAATAACCCTGATAATAACTTGTTAAATGTTCTTACCCAAAAAGGCTTTACCATAGAATTAATAGATGATTCATTGGTAAGCACAACAAACTTCTCAACCTATAAGCTATTGGTTGTTGGGGACGAATTGTTTTCAAATGCAGCACAGATTCCAGTTAATACCTATCCAAGCTTAATCTTGAATTCATATCATGTTGATGAATGGGGCTGGACTGACAAAATCTCAGCATTGTCAAGCAACATGCCTTTGCAAGTAATCAATAACAATTTAACATCTTCAGCAGCTTATGTATCAAGGGATGTTCCTCAAGTAATGAATATTTACACAGCTTGCTGTTATAGCGGAGGTAGTATATCCTTGCCATTGTATTATTTTGATAGGCTGGATTCAGCATTAAGCTTGCTGGTTGTTTCATCAACAACACAAAACCAGTATAATAGGGCTTCAACAATAACACTTCCAGGAAACAACTTGCTTAATGGCAAAAAATCTTATGCAAGAGGCTGCTTTTTCGGAGCAACAGAAAGTGTTTATTGGACTGATGATGCTAAAACATTATTGGCAGATTGTGCAGACTGGGTTGCTTATGGGGCTGATAAAGACAATGATGGTTATTATGAAACAGAAGACTGCAATGACAATGATCCAAGCATACATCCAAATGCAGTAGAACTTGATGATGGCATAGATCAAGACTGCATTGATGATCCGCCAGTTTTATCAGACATGCCAAATGTAACATTCAATGAAGATTTATCAAACTCATCTGTAGATTTAGACTATTATGTTACGGATCTGGATAATGCAGATTCATCTTTGTTATGGACTTATTTAGGCAATGTAAATGTAAAGATTAACCTGAACAACTCAACACATGTTGTAAACTTTTCAGCAAATCCTAATTTTTATGGCCAGGAAACAATAAATTTTTCAGTAAAAGACCCAAAAAATCTGAGCGATTCAAAAAATATCATAGTTAATGTTCTTCCTGTAAACGATGCTCCTATATTAAATCCAATCAGCAATGTCAACGCATTTGCAACATCTTTGATTTCAGTAACAGCAGTTGCATCTGATGTGGAAAATGATTCATTAACATATTCAATCAATGACTCAAGATTCATGCAGAATAACAACACATTTGCATGGCAGACAGATGTTAATGGTGTTGGCAGTTATGCATTTACAATAACAGTATCAGACGGCTATTTGCAGGCTTCAAGAACATTTAATGTTACAATATCCCCAAAAATATTGATTAATGAGTTTACTTCAGATCCGTTTGCAGACAGAACCAATGATACATTTGTAACACCAGAAGATGAGTTCATAGAATTATACAACCCGGCTAATATGCAGGTTTCATTCTTGAATTACCAGCTTATAATGAATGATTCCTCATCAACAACACAGTCTATATCTGGAACAATTCCAGCAAACAGCCATTTAACAATTTATGACCCAACAGGATCCTTGGATGATAATGGCCAAATATCATTAAAAAATCAATTCTCTCAGATAATCGACAATGTAACATACGGCAATTACAATGATGGCAATATGCTAAATAATGCTCCAAACGGCACATCGATTTCCTTGAATGATGAATGTGTTGCAAGATATCCTGATGGCACTGATACAAATACAGACATCAATGATTTTATCAAGAAATCCTGCAATCCTAGCACGAATAATAATCTTGATGTTGTTAATCCTGTTGTTTCATTGATTAGCCCTGCAAATAATACATTTGATAATGATGGAGATATAACCTTCATGTTTAATGCAACAAACCAGCAGTTAACAAGCTGTTCTTTATTAATTAACAGCAATGTTAATCAAACAAAAGATGCATCTGGCAGTTATGTAGAAGATAGCTTTTCATTATTAGATATAGCAGATAATACTATTTTAACATGGACTGTGCAATGCAGTGATGATGCCAATAATATAGGCACAGCACCATCAAGAGTTATAACTGTTAGAGTGAATGACGCTCCAACATTAACCCAAATACCAAATCAAACAATAACTGAAGACGTAATATCATCAATAAACTTGAACTTGTATTCATCAGATCCAGAAAATGATTCATTAACATATTCTGTAACAGCACAAGATGCAAGCAAGGTAACTTGTTCAGTTGTTGGGTCAACATTAAGTCTAATGCCAAGTGCAAACTTCAATGGCATATCATCATGTACAATAATAGCTAATGATTCTAGCTTATCTAGCAATCAAGTAACCTTTAACATTAATGTCTTGGCAGCAAACGATGATCCAACATTAACCCAGAACATACCAGACCAAACATGGAATGAAGACAACAACCTGACAATCAACCTAAGCAATTACTTCCAGGATCTAGACAACGATGTACTAGCTTTCACAGT